>Ga0065711_1006968_pt1 | contig 31874 bp, 18 predicted proteins | sample Hoacrofraction12_FD_59098 | JGI IMG/M metagenome (GOLD analysis project Ga0065711, IMG submission 59098) | Hoatzin crop microbial communities from Cojedes, Venezuela - Epithelial fraction 12 v2 (version 2) | ecosystem: Host-associated > Birds > Digestive system > Esophagus > Crop | place... | reverse complement strand
ACTTCCGTCTGCTTACACCTATGGGCTAAACGCTACTGGTTATCAGGAGAGGAGGGGGGGGCCTACCTTTCCGTACAGCACGACATCTTCCGACCGCCAGCTCCTAACTATCCACATCCAGATATCTCTTATGTAACTATTTTATCATGCTTGCTAAAGTGCCTTTTTGTTGTTCCCTTTCTGAAGCAGTAGCATCTGTAGAACAATTAATAATGCTGAGAACTTTGTCCGTTTTACTGAACACAATCATTTTATTTATTCATCAGAGGTGATCTACCATATTTCTTTACTATTTTTTTACTGAAAATATGACACATAAAGATCATTAGTTCTCAAGAGCAGAGAGAAGTATATACTTTAAAAAGCTTGATCTTTGAATCCTTGAAAATAAAATCAACAATATTGAAAATACAGTAATTGTTTTTCTACTTTATGCTTCCATCTCTGATGGACAGTAGCACAAAATTGATAGTTGGGAAAAAACAGCTGTTTACCTCATCCAGTGCTTGAAACCTAGGTTGGCAATGGACTTGTAAAGAAGTAAATTATGGATCACTTCTTCATAGGCTAACAGCTTTAGCGGCAATTTCAGATAATCATTCCTGCAGGAATTCCAGCAGGAGAGCAGCTGGACATGAACAACCAGATAGGAATAGCTGAAAAAATTAATTTTGCTTGATGACTTGACTGGAAAAATATTAGCATTGAGCTGATTTTTTTTTTTTCTCAATTTCTTCTTTCCAAAATGAAGCCTCCACATGTTGCATTTGTTTGATGTGAAACATTCCCCTTCTCATAGAATATAACAGTATCTTTGGAAGACTCAGAAAGAAAGAAATGCTAATGCATAAAAAAATGTATGTTGTCATAGAATATTTTTGGTGTCTTCTTAAGTCAAAACATCTAACAGTTGACTCCTGTTTTGCTCTCACCAAGCTCTTTGGGGGAATCAAAAGTATAGGTGCACTAAAATGAAGATGAACATGTAACAATTAGCAAGTGTAAGAAAAACGCAAATATATACACTCCTCTATGCCTGAAGTATTGTAAGAACAGTCACTTTTACTTTGTTTGTATTTTTAAATATAGTGTTGTCTGTAACAAGAAAAGGTTTCAAGGCTACAATGTCCCTTAATATGTCCTTTCTAAAACTGAAAACATTTATGTATACTAACTTCATTTCTATGGATAATTTTGCATTACAATGGATAGGAAAGCAAAGATTTATTTTCTTTTGGTTTTCTCGTCCCAGAGTGAAGCAATTTAACATGTCACTGGAGATATAAAAGGGCAGCTTTATGCCTTCTGTTGTAAAATCCTTGACGTAAACCACTTGCTCCTGCACATTCTGCATTACTTCATAGAAGTCTTAGATACTTTTCTGATTGAGAAATCAACAGAGTGAACAACCTCATTTGTGAATTCATTAAATGATTTTTAAGATATAGTATCTTGATGCCCACATTGTGCAAATTAATAAATAGAGATACAAGGTTTTGGTGTCACTTATAAGATATCCTCTCAAGACTGAAATTCTAACACTTGGTTTACCTGTAAGTCTGACTTTTGTCTACCCAATATCCATATCATGATATTGTATTTCATGTATGTGATGGCAAACTGTAGACTACTCTTTTCCTGAAAAGGCAAGTTCTTAATATTTTTCATTTCACGAAGAAATATTTTGTCAGAAGTAATGCTACTTGCAAAATAAAGCATGAATATAAAGTACACTGCGCTGTATATACAATTGTTGGTGAGTCAAACACACTACCAAAAGTTTTGCGTACATGTGACTGTGCTAAAGTGAATAGGTATCATCTTCTGAAATGCGACATGTTGCCTGGCTTACTAATCTAGCTTTCACTGATGATGCAAAAGTACTGCCATAAGTCATTCTGAAGTGCATGCACTGCTCTATGTCCCACATCAGGCAGTTGAAATTACCTGCAAAAGGAAAGCAATTAAAATAAATATGTTTGTAAGACAATGGAATATGTGTTTATTTGAAGAAAGTTCAGTTCTTAATTCTAAGGACAGAGAGTCCCTCTACATTTGATATTAATTTTCTTTTTTGTAGAAATGGAAATATCCTAAGTATTTATTTTAAAATTATAAATATGAATGCTCACCCCTTGTTTCTTAGATAATTTGATGTGAAAGGAAAATTTTTCGTGCTTCTAAAATTATGTGCCAGATTTTGTTATAAATGAGCAAGATTTAAAATTTATACCCAGCACAAGTTGAGACTTTTATAATGAAACAGGAATTAAAAAAAATGTGTAGTACTAAAGAAAAATAGATCTAACAGGACAGTTCTAACTATAAAAGAGCTGACACAGCCAGATATACATAAAATATGTCAAAACGAGTGTTTTAAGATTTGTAGACATTTTATAAGCCATTTGCTATGCCTGTTCTGCAAAATCTTTAAAAATAGGACCTGACAGATTGTTTATTGACTTATTTATTATTGTTTTTCCCCAGTTAAGAAGTACAGGTTAATAGCAGGTTTTCAGGTTAAGAGAAGGTACCAGCGTTAGGAGACTTTATAATGCTTCTTGTTTTCTGTGAATATTTTACTTTGTTTTTTTCTACAAAGATGTGGGAAGACAACATCTTCTGGAAAAGTAGAGACCATGCCCTGAGAAGAAGGACATTGCAAAGAGAATCACAGTTCATAATACTGCCACAAAATGTCAAAATGCACACAACTCCATCAACTCATCTAAAAGAATGAATCCATGAAATGAACCTCTGTTCCTAGAGGCATATAGACATAATGATCAAAATGTCCAAAAACCAAAAGTCCTTTACAGACCCTTAACAGGAAAGACTTTTAAAAGTTTTGAATGTTCAGAAGCTGTTAATTATCTGCTTCTGGAGAAGCTCATTTAAGTGAACTCCAGCCAAGCATGCAAAGAATTACTGACTTCTAAAAATACGGACCAGAATTTTTCTTTGTGTTTATGTGAAATATTACCTAAGCTGTGAAGTGCAACCACAGTTTAGCTTATTATATGTTATAGATTGTAATTAATAATATTTTCAGATGAGGATAGATGCATTATTTTATTTTTCTTTCCTCTAAAAAAAGTCTAACAAAAAAACCCCAATAAAACCTAACCCATTACATATGTTTCACAGGGCATTTATACAAAACAAATTTGCTTGCTCTGTTTTTCTGTGAAGATCTTACAGTAGTAATCATACCAGGTTTCCTGATCTGAACAAAGCTCTTTTATTCATCATCCCAAATCAGCTCTCCCTCCTACCCATCTGAATGATGCAGAATTGTCACTTACAGCAATGAAAAAGATAAGTGCAAGCAGAATGTTGTGTGATTTGTTGATTCTGGCTTCTGCTGGCTTCTTGCAGCTATGATGGCCCAAAGTATTAGATACCTGCATGAGCTGGGTTTGAGATTAGTATATACTTGCTTGTAATTTAACCACAAAAAGAAAAAAAAAGAAAAAACAAAAAGTTTGTCAATGATGTTCGCGTTCAGAGGTGAATGCACTGGGATAATTAAGAAAACCAGCAAGACAGAGTTTCAAAGAGTTAGTCATATGACTCACGGACAAATATTCAACACATAGTATAAAATATTAACTGGGATACTATAATTGCAGATAGACTAGACAAAACAGGAATTAACTAAAGATGATCAGATTTTTCTTGCTGTCAGACTGGAAAGCAATTTAAAGACAGTCTACGGCATCATTTGAGAAGCAAACGCCTAAGTTTTCAGAAATTTTCAGTACTGATTCTAATCTTTTTCAGTTAGGAACAGCTGACTGTTTAGCATCATTAAAGAGAGAGAAGAATTAAATCATTGAGAGCTTTCTGAAAGTTTCATCTATCAAGACTGTTGTCCTATTAGGAAGAGCTGAGGTAATTTCTTATTCAGTTGTTGGTACATCACATTGAGACAATGAACCTGAAAGATATAACCTACATCTCCAAGACTGATCTGTAGCGGATGGATTGGATGCAGGGGGGAAATATTGCCAACAAAGAATGAGAAAAAGACTGAAGTACTTAATGCCTTCTTCACCTCAGTCTTTAATAGTCAGACTAGTTATTCCCAGGGTAATCAGCCCCCAGTGCTGGAAGATAGGGAAGGAGGGCAGAATAAACCTCCCATAATCCAGGAAGAAGCTGAACACTTACAAGTCTATGGGGTCAGATGGGATCCACCCAAGAGTGCTGAGGGAGCTGGCGGAGGAGCTGGGCAAGCCACTGTCCATCATCTCTCTGCAGTCCTGGCTAACAGGTGAGGTGCAAGATGACTGGAGGATAGCCAGTGTAGCATCCATCCACAAGAAGGGCTGGAAGGAGGATCCCAGGAACTACGGGCCTGTCAGCCTGACCTCAGTGCCGGGGAAAATTAGGGAGCAGTACATCTTGAGTGCACTCACCGGGCACGTGAAGGACAACCAGGGGATCAGGCCCAGCCAGCATGACTTCATGAAAGGCAGATCATGCTTGACCAACCTGATCTCCTTCTATGACCAGATTACTCGCCTAGTGGATGAAGGTAAGGCTGAGGATCTTGTCTACCTGGACTTTAGGAAGTCCTTTGACACTGTTCCCCACAGTATCCCCCTGGAGAAACTAGCTGCCCATGGTTTGAATGGGTGTAGTCTTTGCTGGATAAAGAACTGGCTGAATGGCCGAGCACAGAGAGTGGTGGTGAATGGAGTTAAATCCAGTTGGCAGCTGGTCATGAGTGGTGTCCCCCATGGCTCAGTTTTGGGTCCGGTCTTGTATAACATCTTTGTCAATGATCTGGATGAGGGGATTGAGTGCTCCCTCTGTAAGTTTGCACATGACACCAAGCTGGGCGAGAGTGTTGATCAGCTTAAGGGTAGGAAGGGTCTGCAGAGGGATCTGGACAGGCTGCATCAATGGGCTGAGGCCAGCTGTATGAGATTCTACAAGGCCAAATGCCGGGTCCTCCACTTGGGTCACAACAACCCCACGCAACGCTACGGGCTTGGGGAGGAATGGCTGGAAAGCTGCGCAGCTGAAAAGGACCTTGGGCTGTTGGTCGACAGCCAGCTGAACATGAGTCAGCAATGTGCCCAGGTGGCCAAGAGGGCCATTGGCATCCTGGCTTGTATCAGGAATAGTGTGGCCAGCAGGAGCAGGGAGGTGATCTTGCCCCTGTACTCGGCACTGGTGAGGCTGCACCTGGAGTACTGTGTTCATTTTTGGGCCCCTCAGTGCAAGAAAGACATTGAGTTGCCGAAGTGTATCCGGAGAAGGCCAATGAAGCTGGTGAGGGGTCTAGAGAAAAAGTCTCATGTGGACTGCTGAGGGAGCTGGGGCTGTTTATTCTGGAGAAGAGGATGCTCAGGGGAGACCTTGTCGCTCTCTACAACTACCTGAAAGGAGGTTGCAGTGAGGTGAGTGTCGGTCTCTTCTCCCAAGAAAGTAGCAATCAGACAAGAGGAAATGGCCTCAAGTTACGTCAGGGGAGGTTTAGATTGGATATTAGGAAAAATTTCTTTACTGAAAGTGTGGGAAGACATTGGAACAGGCTTCCCACAAAGTAGTTGACTCACCATCCCTGGAGGTGTTTATAAGACATGTATATGCGGTGCTTAGGGATGTGGTTTAGTGGTGGAATTGGCAGTGTTAATGGTTGGATTCGATGATCTTGAAGGTCTCATCTAACCTGAACTATTCTATGATCCTATGATTCTATCATTCAGTGATTTTCTGGTTTCTGTTGGAGGAAAAAAGACACAATGCTTGCACAGTCAGATTCTCTGTTGTTTTCTACAGAACTTAATTTTTACCAAGTATTCATCATGGAAATTTCAAGGGATGGAGAGGTAAAGTGAAAAAATCGAACTGAGTAAGAAAGAATTATCTGCAAGCTAAGTACAGAGATAGGAAGGACCCAAAGAGAGGAAGCAATTATTATTCACTGCATCCATTTACTTCTTTCATCAGACGTATAGGATTTTCATGGAGTTTTTAATGATTACGTTCCAAAGACACATTGCTGCAAGTTGATGAATAGCTATAATGTAATCCAAAGAACCAAATAACAGACCAGAAGATAGCTTTGAAGTGTCAATCATGTCTGGAAGTGGATTACTACAGCACATTTATGATTCATTATTTTTGAATTAGAAAATGTATATATGACTAGTTTTATAAGGTTTGTGTTTACCTCCTTCTGCTGTGGAAGACAGGACCAAATAAAAGGATGAAGGAAAATTTGAAAATTGAATTTCTCCTGTATTTTGCATAAAATGTTTTTTTTCCCTAATTCTTTTTTTGTGCCCTTAAGCTCAGTCTTCTCATGTTTTACAGTTTCATATGAACTTCTGTGTTCAGAGGGTGAAAAGAAGGCCCAGTTTCTCACAGAATACTGTACATGTTGTGCAATTGAGCTCTTTTTCACTTCCTCAAGACTCTGGCTTCTTTCTTTCTCTCCATCTGTGAACCATAATGTCCTCCTAAAGAAGGGATTGGTTTGGGGTTAAGTATATTTTTTCCCACTTTAATTTGCAAGGAAAAAAACCCAGAAGTGAGCAATACCTCTTTTAAAATGTGAATTTAATGTTCAAAAAATACATAAAGGATTCCAGAAATGTTGACTTTATTCTTTAATGGGAAAAGATAGTTTGGTGATTTACCTTTCACTCCTTTTGTCCATCCCTATTCCTATCTTAAATGCTGATCAGTCTCTTTGCAGTTCTTCATACTCTTAAAAAAGAAATCCAAAAGGCCTTTTCTTCTTTTGCAATCCACCAGTTGTTGGTTTGAACCCATCCTCGCTACTCTCAAACATCTTGGAAGAGGAGCTGTCTGTAAAGGCTAGTGTTCTCCCAACAAGTGGGAGAGGGCATAAACAAAGCCAAAATCTCGATTTATCAGGAGAGAAAAGGCAAAACACAAGGAAAAGGCAGACTTTTCTGATGCAATTATCATGCAAACAAATTAAAAATGCTTTTATTTCTTCACCTGTTTCTTTCACAAGCAGTTTTAGACATATTTTCTGTTTTGGAGGTTGTGAAAAAAAGACTTGGGTTCATCTTTTATTTTTACCTTAATCTGGTTTCACTTGCATGCAATTTCAGGTATCTGGATGACACTAAGGCATTCTTTATCCAGGATATTTAATCACACTGCCATAAACTGGAGGTCTGCAAAAATTAGCAAGTGTCCTAGCTCTCCCAGAAGACCCTCAACTCTATCCAAAATACTGACAGGCTTGCTGTTGAGCCACGCAGCTAGAAGGTGAACTAACACTACAGGGGTTTTAGATGCAGTGTTGTCTGCTGACATTGAAGGCTCTCTGTCATGCTGTTCAGATACATGAAGCCTGGGGCGTAACAGGGAGTGTATTACATTTGTTCTCCTTTACACCTTTTATTTGTTGATGAAGGTCTCCTTTGCTTACTGACTCATTCATTATTCCCTAAATAGCCGTTTCAGAACAACTGTTCAGAGAGCCTCTGATTCAAAGTCTAAAGAAATCAACTAAATGTAGACAACTGCTGTCTGGAATTGACTTAAAAACAGATCTGAAAAAAAAGGTAGTATCAATGGCCTGTAAGAAGACATGCCTAAGTTCTGAATAGCAGAGGTAGATATGTGGAGACCATCTTTCAAAAACAAATAGGGTCAAAATTGAAACTGTGTTCTAAGGTTAGAAAGCAATTTATTGTTATTTATGCAACAGGATGTCAGTTCCTTAGCAAATTCTGAACACGAATTAATTCCCGTCCTCCTAGTTCTCTCACTCTTTTACTTCAGTACTATTGAGAAATGGCCATCTTCATTAATGTAATGCAAAGGTAACAGTAGTAACTATTTTAAAAATAAAAATACAGGAAAATATTCTCAAGCAATTGATTTAGACTGTAATGATGGTTGTTCATGAATTCTGTGGGTAAATTAAGTTTTTATACCTCACACACAGAGACTCATTTGAAACAGATAGTCTGGATAAGACATTTTTATCTTTATGAATGACTTAATTCACATATGTTATGATAAATTTTGTTCTAGTCAGAGCTTATTTTGGGAAGTATGGGGTTTTATTAAATAAGCATAATTTGGGCTGGATACTGTAGCATTCAATAAAGTCTCTTTTAAATAGATATTGTAATTTATTTTCCATTAGAAATGGATATGGATGTAAGAATCCAAATTATTTTCCAGTATAAAGAAAAATATACTTTTGTTCTTTGTAGTAGAATACAAAACCTGCAGTGATATTTTTCTATATATCATAAAATTATATATCTTTCCTGGTGGAATGGCATGTCTTTGTACATTACATGATTGTTCTGGTAAGCAAAAACTGAATGCAGAGTTTATTTATGACTTTTAGTAAATAATTCACTAATTTAATCAGTACAAGCAAGACAGTATTGATTCATTTTGCATAATAATGTTCAGCTTAGAAAGATCTTTTAATGACTATCCAGCATGTTTAAACGAAAATAAATTGCCATACTGCTGGTACTTAGGTAAAAAAAAAAAAAGAAAGAAAAGAAAAAAAAAGAAAACAACACACCAAGTTCCTGTCTGTAATCTGTGTAAATTTTTACTTTAAAATCATATGAAATTGATAAATAAATGAATATTTAAACACATGAAAAGGAAAAATGGGTAACCAAAGATCCACAGATTAATAGCTTAAGCAAGCTTATGTATTGTGGGATCACGAAACTAGATAACACTTCCAGTCAAAGAACTTGAAGCAAGTGCTCTTGCTTGGGTTTTTTTCTTCACAGTTATGTACAAGAATGGCCACACTTGTTGACCTGCATATGAGAGTTAAATCACAGGAGAGGGACTGGAATGGAATCTATCTGATGTTTTAAATGAGTACATTATAATAATCTTGAGAAAAGAAATAGTGGTATCATACCCTGCCATGCAAAGCAGTAACTTTTGTCATAAGCTGCTATATTAATTAAAACATTAATTTTAAGACAGCTATGCAGCTGGAAGACACAGGATTACAAGAGTATTATGAGAGCAATGATGCTGATGTGTGAGGTCAAATACTTCTCAACACCAGCCACATGTAAAAAAACTCCTGTTGTCTGATCATTGATGCAAACAGGATTTGAAAGAGGAGTCATATTGCCTTGGAAACCAAGCAATAGAGGCAAAACTGAAATAGGAAGCCAAACGACCTTTTACCAAAGCAGAAACCTTCAGAGTTGGTTGTCTGAACAATATGTAAGCATCCCTTTTTTATTTCAAATAATGGTTGAGTGGTGAAATAGTGTCCTAAAAAGCATGAATATTGACTGCAAAACACCTTCTGAATTTCATATTAGAAATATAGCAGGTTAAGAATAACAAGCTAGCTCATTTGACTCTTACTATAGGGGTACTGATATATGGCCCATTATCTCTTGCCTGTGCCTTATATGATACATAATCCAGTATTACAGCTACATGGAAAATTACGTTAAAGTACTCAGGACAACAAGAAAACTCACAGCTAACAGAGAAAAATGGAAATCAATAGATATATCAGTGATTAATATTGAAGCTGAACCAGTCGCCCTCAAATTAAGAACCTCTGGAAAGCACACATCTGTGCCAGTTAAGATCCCAGCCAAACATCTGTAGAAAAGATCAGGTCTTAAAAAAGTACAGATCTTTTCATAGCTGCCAAAGTTTAGGCAGAACAGAAATACTTTATACCAGAATGAAACATGAAATTTTACACTGTGTTTCCATAATGGAATCAATTATACACACTGAAAAAGCTGTACCACTTAACATCTATATAAACAATGTGATCACTAAAATTCCTCTTCAAAAACTCCTGTAATTACAGTGCTCAAGTTTTATTTAACCCCTGGCATTACGAAATGTATAGTTTACTACTGCTAAGTAGTGCTGCTCAAAGTTGGTGAGTCACCTGTGCAGCCAGAAAAAAAAATATTGTTAAACGCTCTCTGCTATCTTTACATCTATTATCAAGGTAAGGGTATTTACCTTAGTATCAATATCAAGGAATTATATATCCAAACAGTAATGATAATAACAATCAAGAGTATACCAGTTTGTTAGGAGTATGGCCTAGAACTAGCAAATCAATTACTCTTCCTAGAAGTATAATACTGATATGATTTAATATACTGATATAATTATGACTTAAAGTACTAAAGGAAAATTAAGATGCAGCAAGTTGACTCTTCTGATACCACACTTGTTAGTGAGCTCTGGGTATCAGTGAGTAGTACCTGCCAGTACTTAGGCTGCTTGTCAGTACAGAGCAATTAACACAGGGTAGGCAGAGGTATCGCTAAAATTTTTGTACAAAGTGGTGTTCTACACCAGTTTAGGAGGAAGGCAGCATGACAAGGACTTTGTATTGCTCAATACTTTTAAACTGGAGAGGGAGTTTCATGGGGAATTATCTGCATAGTTATTTTCTAGGAAAGATACTATGATACATTAGGACAGGACCTTCTGAATGCTAGCCATCAGCATAACACATCAAGTCTCAAGACTTCTGTGAACCAAGGTAAGAACCTAAATTTCCAAGGTTACATCTGAAATAAACTGCATGTCTTGTATGAGTTGGTCACTAAGAGGGAGGTACTAAAGACTGCTTACATGAAGAAGTGAAAAGGAAGTCACAGGAATTTAACACCCCTACAAAAACTATTAGCTTTCATCATGGTAGCAGATCCCTAGAGAACAGATTTCAGTAATCCAGCAGATGTTACATGGAAAAGATTTTCCTTGCTTCCTTTGCAAGAGACATAAGTATTTTTTCTCTTTTGACTGCATTTTATTTGTCTTGAGGAGTTACCCATGTAACTCTGAACAATTTGAACATATTTCGTGCATAGTACTGTGTTTCTGATTAAAGGTAACAAATTAAATAGAATACATCGAATCCAAGTGTGAATTTCTACAATCTGAGACACACAAGTCTGAGCTAATCCCTTTAAAGTTCAGTAATAGACAATGAGAAGGTGCCAACAATGTCTGAAAATAGATTCTCACAGTGTCCATTTGTCTCTATTGACTTCCTGTTATAAGAAGATAAAGCAAATGTCAGTATGATCTGCATTTTGGATTAGGAAGTGCAACTTGCTGAAATAATTAATATTAATGAAAAGTAATCTGAATTTGTTAAGTCATATTTACCAAGTTGATTATTACAAGCAAAACCTTGAAATCTGAGCATTAGCAAAATTTAGAATTATTTCACATTCACTGATGGATTCACCCCTTTTCTGACGTATATTCTCGAGGTTCAAGGATACCTTTGAAGATGACTTTTCTGTCACTTGAATTGGGATAAATGGAAAGTTCAAATGCCAGAACAAAATCACAAGGAAAAAAAATATCTCTCGAGGATTACTGCAAGTCCTTGTTTTCACAGCTCAGTTTCAAAGATACAAGCAGAATACTTGTGCTTCGCCTTCAATATTGAATGAGGAACAGAAGAGCAGATCCTGGTTTGGTTGATATGTATTGAGTTTATCTGATTACAGTTATGTTTCCTCCATCCTTGGTGAAACTTCTAAGACATCTTTTTTTTTGTTTTGTTTTGTTTTCCTTTCTCTCTTTGAGTGACTCCCAAACACATCTTTCCTGCAAGCAGATATAAGCCCAGATAGAAAGGAGTGTGTTTGATTAAAACTCCTTTTGATTTTGGTAACATATATTTGTTGTTTCCGATGGAAATGGTTGAACTTACTTATGTAGATATCTCCTTTCTCTGAAAGCTTTCTGCTGCTTGGTTGGACACTGACAAGTAACTGAGGGCTCTACTTGTGATCTCTGTTTACATGCTCTAACTTCATACACAAGAATACATAAATAATTTTATGAAAGAGCTAGGGATTTAGTATCTATTAGTTCTAAAAATAGAAAAATTATCCTGTTCCTTTTACCAGAGCAATTTACCCCTTCATTAAATTTTGTCCATTACAATTTATTATTTATTTCTAAAAATGTCACTATGCAATGGAGAAAATAGCTTAAAGGCAGCAACTTGGAAAACTGGGACAAAAGAGTGTGGAGTATGACAATGCAACCAGTGGATAATAAGGCAGGGACGTTAATCAGATGGCAACAAAAGAGATCAAATTCTAAAGACACTGAACTGTAAGACAAAAAGTATATGTACAAAAAAATGGATGAGAAATAGTGTAGTGATTGAAAAGATAGATAATGTAAACAAGACAACAGATGCAGGCAATGGATGCAAGAACTGTTTTCTTTTTTTCTGTTGTTCATAGAGAAAGTTATGAAAATTCCAAGGTCAAGAGAGTCACTACAGCGATCAAAAGGGAAGGTAAGATACAGTGGTCTGAATAACATCATTTAGCTATAAAAAAGGATCTCTAATCCGGAATGAATTTGGAAAGAATTTTGTGGAGTTCGCATGCAGATAACATCTTCATGACCAATTGTAACAACATAAGTTTAAAAAATTTTGCAGTCAAATCTAATTTGATCAAAGAAAAAGGCTAAAGCCTTTCTCAGGAACAAAAACCCCTATACCCGATAGGCATTGTCGTATTGTTGTTTGTATGGGTTGCTTCAGTGTGCCAATTTATCCTACTCTCATATATAGTAAATAGTTTCTGTAATGCCCTCATCCTACATACTTTGTGCATGAAGGGCTAACATAGATAATCAGATTCATTTTACTTCAGCTTAAGTATCTAAAAATTAGACATCTTTACTATTTATCTGTATTTCCTCCACAGACATTAGAGAGCAGTATCTTCAGAGATACATTTGACATGCTTCTAATAGATACCTATTTAAAGATGAATTAATCACTCTCTGGAGGTCGAATTCCTTCCCCTTTCCACTGATTATATGGAAAGTATAGACACCTAGCTTGGACTGCGTGTCCAACTTTCAAATGAGTCAAGTGACATGAAATGAATCTCGTTTACAGCCACTTGTCCCAGAGTGAGCTGAATTTTGCCAAGAATAGTTCCAATCTACGTTATACTACTTAAGCTTTTACTCTTAGATCCATATTCACAGCTATGGAAAGAAACTGTGTTGAAAATTTCATGTGGAAACTTTTCTCCTTTATTGCTTTTACCATGAAATGTTCTTTATTGTTTTTTTTAATTAGAGGTTGTTGCTAGCAGGGAAATACTTTGACCTTGGAATATTCTTTGTTCTAAACATATAACCAGCCAAAATGACATAGATTGCTGTCCTGGTTTTGGCTGGGATAGGGTTTATTTTCTTTCAGCTGGTACAGAGCTGTGCTGTGGATTTAGGATGAGAACATTATTCATAACACACCGATCTTTTAGTTGTTTCTAAGCAGTGTTTACACTGAGTCAAGGACTGAGTCAGCTTCTCGTACTGCCCTGCCAACAAGGAGGCTGGAAGTGTACAAGAAGCTGGGAGGGGACACAGCCAGGACAGCTGACACAAACTGGCCAAAAGGTTATTCCATAACATATGATGTCATGCTCAGCATATAAACTGGGGAGACAGCTGGCCAGAGGTGGGCCACTGCTCAGGGACAGAGTGGGCATTGGTTGGTGGTAAGCAATTGTTTTTCATTGGCATCACTTGTCATTCTTGGGTCTTATTTCTCTCTCTTTTTTGTTATTCTTTCCTTTTCATTACAATTTTTCTCATTATTATTACTATTATTTTATTTCAATTATTAAACTGTTCTTACCTCAGTCCAGGAGTTTTCTCATTTTTGCTCTTTTGATTCTCTCCCCCATCCCATTTGGGTGGTAGAGGAATGAGTGAGTGGCTGTGCAGTGCTCAACTACCGGCTGGGGTTAAATCATGACAATCGGGAAGAAGCAGCAAGCAAACACATCGGTTAATTCTTGGAGAGAGTTTTCCTTTATCCCAAATTACTGAGACACTTCAGTTTGGGAGTATTAGTAGATCCTTGTGACTAGTACATACTGTGTGTATATAATTAATAGCACAAACGAAATAACAAAATTACTTTAAATTTCACAACTAGACACAAACACATAAATACACATACACACAATTCCTCCTACTCCTCACTTTATAGGTTTCATTCATAATTATAAGTAGCAAAATAAACACATTAGAATTAAAAAGTGTGTATTTCAGCTCCTCGAAGAGGTTTTTTTTTTCTAAGGAAACTGTTAGGAGTCCCATGGGAGTCTGTTTCGGAGGGTAAAGGTACTCAGAAATGCTCAGAAATTTTCAGAGGCAGTCTGCTCAAAACACAAGAGCTGTCCATGCCCCTAAATGAAAAACAATAAAAATGGAGCAGGCCTAAAAATAGAAATAAACCAGTCTTATTAAGCAGATAGCAGTTGAAGAGCACAGATATGAAAAGTAAATACGTGAGACATGGGAAAGTGGACTGATGTCCAATGAGGAATGCAAAAAATATTGCTTGAATACAAAAGGTGAATACCAAAAATCACAGAATCATACAATCATACAGTGCTTTGGGTGGGAAGGGACATTTAGAGATCATCTAGACCAACCCTCTGGCAGGGAGCAGCAAGGACATCTTCAACTACAACAGGTTGCTCAGAGTCCCGTCCAACCTGATCTTGAATGTTTCAAGGGATGGGGCCTCCACTACTTTTCTGTGGAACTCGTTCCAGTGTTTCACCACCCTCATTGTAACAAATTTCTTCCTTATATCTAGTCTAAATCTACCCTCCCCTAGTTTAAAGCCATTACTCCTTGAACTATTAAAACAGGCCTTGCCAAAAAGATTTTCCCCATCTTTCCTATAAGTTGCCTACAAGAACTGAAAGGCTGCTATGAGGTCTCCCAGCAGCCTCCTCGTCTCCAGGCTAAACCGCCCTAACTCTCTCAGCCATTCCTCACAGGAGAGGTATTCCAGCTCTCTGACCATTTTTGTCACACTCCTCTGGATCCACTCCAACAGTTCCATGTCCTTCTTGTGCTAGGGGCTCCAGAGTTGGACGCAGTGCTCCAGGTGGGGTCTAATCAGAGTGGAGTAGAGGGGCACAATCACCTCCTGCAACCTGCTTGCTGACCACTCTTCCTTTGATGCTGCCCAGGATACGGTAGGCCTTCTGGACTGTGAGCATGCATTGTTGGCTCATGTCCAGCTTTTCGTCCACCAGTACTCCCAAGTCCTTCTCAGCAGGGTTGCTCTTAATCCCCTCATCCCCCATCCTGTACTGATAATGGGGGATTTCCCTCACCCATTTGCAGGACTTTGCATTTAGCCTTGTTGAACATCATGAGATTCACACAGGCCAAACTCTCCAAATTGGCCAGGTCTTTTCGGATGACTTCCCGTCCTTCCTGCATGTCAGCTGCACCACTCAGCTTGGTGTCATCTGCAAAATTGCTGAGGGTGCACTCAAATCTTGCTGTCTATGTAAATGATGAAAATATTAAACAGTACCAGTCTCGGTATGAATCCCTAAGAGACATCACATGTCACCAGTATTCATCTGAACATGGAGCCCCTGACCATTACCCTCTGGCTGTGACCATCCAACCAATTCCCTAGGTACTGAACAGTCCACCCATCAAATCCATATCTCTCCAGTTTAGAGAGAAGGATGTTGTGAAGGACTGTGTTTAAGGCTTTACAGGAGTCCAGACAGATCACATCCATAGCTTTTCCCTTGTCCACTGGTATAGTCAGTCCATCATAGAAAGCCACTAGGTTTGCCAGGCAGAACTTGCCCTTGGTGAAGCCATGCTGGCTGTTTCGAATCACCTCCTGATCTTCCATGTGCCTTAGCATAGCTTCTAGGAGGATCTGTTCCATGATCTTGACAGGCACAGAGGTGAGGCTGACAAGTTGGTAGTTCCCAGGGTCCTCTTTTCTACCCTTTTTAAAAATGAGCACAACCTTTCCCTTACTGCAGTCACCAGGGACTTTGCCTGAATGCCGTGACCTTTCAACTGTTGTGGAGAGAGGCTTGGCAATGACATCAGCTAGTTCCCTCAGGACTNTGGGATGCATCTCATCAGGTCCCATAGATTTATGTATGTTCAGGTTCCTCAGGTGGTCACGAACATGATCTTCCCTTACAGTGTGAGGGTCTTCACCCCCTTGGTCCCCATCTTTCAGTCCATCAACTGGAGCGTGGCAAGGAGAGATGTTGCCAGTGAAGACTGAGGCAAAAAAAGTTGTTGAGTACCTCAGCCTGCTCCTCGCCTGTTGATACTAGGTCCCCATTCTTGTTCATCCGGGGGGCTACACTTTAATCTTTCTTTTCTGATTGACATACCTGTAGAAGCCCTTCTTGTTATTCTTAACTCCCCTTGCCAAATTCAGCTCCATCCGCACCTTGGCCTTCCTGACCTCATCCCTACACAACTGGGCAGCATCCATATACTCTTCCCAAGATACCCTCCTCAACTTTCCGATGTCACTTAGGACTTTGAATTCCACCAATATGTGATTACTGCAGTTCATGCTGCCTTCAATCTTGATGTCACCAATGAGCTCACTTGCACTGCTGAGCATCAGGTCCAGTATTGCATCCTCTCAGGTAGAGGTGTCAATTATCTGACTGAAAAAGTTATCCTCAATGCATTTTAAGAATCACCTGAATTACCTACAGTTTGTCATGCTACTTCTCAAGCAGATGTCAGGGTGATTGAAGTCCCCCAGCAGGATGAGATACTGCGAGCGTGAAGCCTCCTGGAGCTGGAGGAAGAAGGCTGCATCTGTAGGCTCCCCTTGATCAGGTGGCCAGTATTAGACACAATCCGCAATGTTCCCTTTGTTGCCTCTGCCTCCGATTCTTACTCATAAGCTTTCGACCTGCTCGTGGCTATTCTTCAGAGACAGCTCTTCACACTGTATTGATTTTTTGTTGTACAGAGCAACGCCTCCACCCCTCTTTCCCCACCTGTCCCTTCTGTTCAGCCTGTAGCCATTGATAGCAGCACTCCAGTCATGGGATTCGTCCCACCAAGTTTCACTAAGGGCAATCACGTCGTAGCTTTCTAGCATCACAGTAGCTTGTATCTCCTCCTGCTTGTTTCCCACACTGTGTGCATTCGTTTAGAGGTACTTCATCTGAGCTGTTGGCTGTGTCACCTTCATAGAGGAACACCCCTTTTTTCTCTTGGGGTGTTTCACAGAAGCTTCCTTGTTGGCTCCTACCACCTCAGAAGCTCCCAGCTCATGTACGCGAGACTTCAGTGGTGCTGCTGTGTCCTCATCATGCCTCTGGGCAACAGACTGAGGGTCTATACTAGCACCTCGTCCCTCCAACCACTGTGTATCACCCCACAGTTTGTTACCAGCAAGCCCCATATGTTCTTCCTCCACCTTCACATCCAGTTTAAAGCCCTGTCAACAAGCCCCACAAGCTCCTGAGCAAAGACCCTTTCTCCCCTTTGAGAAAGGTAAATCCTGTCTGATGCCAGAAAGCCTGGTGCCATGTAGGCCATCCCGTTGTAAAAAAAAACAAAGTTGTGTCGGTGACACCAGCCACGGAACCATGTATTACATGAGCTTGCAGAATTGCAGTTAGGAAGCCAAAACCTCAGCTGGAGCTCTAACTAAGTAAGTTAGTATGGAGTGGAAGTACAAGGAAGACACAGACTGTTGCTGAATGGAGCTGGCAAATTAGTAAGAAATGATGCAGAGAAGAAGCACTCTGTGTTGTTTTCACCTCAATATTTAACAGAGATACCAGATCCCATGTCTCTGAAAAAATGACATGACATGAAATTTCATGAAATGAAATGACAAAGCAAATGGTGAGTCACTAACAGTAGAGGAGGGTTGAGCTAGGGATCATTTGTACCAGTTGGACAGGTAGAAGTTTGTGGGGCCTGGTGAGATAAAACTGAGGACTATTAGAAGACATGATTGCCAAACCACTCTGTCATTTTCAGAAGGTCATGGAGATTAGGGAATATCACAGATGATAAAAAAAAGGTCAAGTATGTCCATCAATAAAAAAAAAATAATCTAGAAAATAACAGACCAAGTAGCCTCACCTCATATATTATATACTAGTTCAGACTAGTAGACTATTATAGGCTAGTCCAGATAGAAGCTTTCTCCACACACATGAAGGACAAGAAAGAGATTGGGAAAAGCCAACACACATTTACCAAGATTAAATTGTGCTGAGCCAATCTAACTGCCTGCTATGATGAAACTGCTTCCCCACTTAATAGAGGAGAGCAGTGGATATCCATGTACCTTGACTTTTGCAAGATGTTTGACATGATCTCTCACATCCTTGTTGAAGCTGGTAAGACACGGCTCAGAGAAATCAGTCTCAAGATGGATGGAAAACTGTCCGAAGTGTGGAACTCAAAAGGTGTTTAATATCTCAGAGTCAAACTGGCAGCTGGTCACAAGTTGAATTCCTCAGGGTCTTTAAAAATAATCTGAGTGATAAGGTTAAATACACTGTCACCACATTTGCAAGTGACACCCCACTAGGAGAAGAGGTAGGTAACACTGGATGGAAGAGGTAAAACATGGAGTCCTTAACAGTATAAAAAATCAGGCCAAAGGAGTTGAATGATAATTAACAAAGACAAATGTGAAGTCGTGCAGCAGTGATGGAATGATCCCTATCAGTAGCACAGGCTGGGGGCTAACTGGCTGGGGAGCAGCTCTGCTAGAAAGGATCTAAGGGTGCTGGTGGACTGTGAGATGAATGTGAATTAGCAGAGTGTGTTTGCATCAATGGAGACAAACAATGCCTGTGACTGCAGCACTAACTGCATCACAAGGGTTATGGTTATTGCATTCAGCTCTTGTTAGGACACACCTGGTGTATTATGCATAATTTCGTTACTGCCAGCAAAAGACAGACTGAACAGAGAGGGATCAGAGGAGGGCCCTCAAGATGATTAGACTGCTGGAGAATCTGATGTGTGAAGAAAACTTCAAGGAACTGTTTTATTTCAGCTGAGGGAAGAGGAGGCTCAGGAGGGAACTAATCATGGTTTTCCATTACCTGAATAGTAGTTATAGAGGAAATAGCGGTATTCTTTTCAAAAGGCTATAAAGTAAATAAACAAGAGATACAGACATGAATCACTTCAGGGGAAATTCCATTAGAATATAAGAAAAAAAAAGATCTTTAGTACAATGAAACATTGAATAGGCTGCTCAGATCAGTGGTGGAGTCTCCCTTGCTGGAAACATTCAAAATGGCTTTACAGGACCATGGCTACCCTAGTCTAAGGCCTTGCTTTCCACAGAGGGTTGGATTAGAGTCAACTGAAAGGTCAGTATTTTCTTGAAAGCAGAGACATGCTCCACTTTTTAATGTTTATATTTAAATTTTGAATATGTGCTCCAAACATTGGTCAGTCATATTTAAATAAATAAATACATGTTTGGAAAATTGTAGCTCTCCAGTCTGAACATAAAGATACCTCTAATACTCACACTATCTATCATCAGTGGATAATAAAGGGTTATATCTGTATTGTATCAATCTAGTCACTTGATGGAAACATCTCAATTGGTACATCGGCATTCAGACATTTATGTCATACTGGTGTAGATGCCAGGTTATTTGACTAATTGTCCATCTGTGACAAACACATTATGATTTGGAAACACTGGTGAATTTGGAACAACAGAGACTTTAATCATTACAGAAAAATGCACTTTGCCACCTTCTTCTAAATAGGAGCATAAGGTTAAAAGTGTCTAACATCACCCATTAATTATGTCTTGGTCTGTTTAAACTCAGACACAGCATGGATATTCATATGACTTGCTTCTTTGTCAGAATATTGTAAAACATGGACATTTAAGAAGGAGACCTGGGGGTGCAGCATGAATACTGATTTTCACTGATACATAACCATAAGGAGAGGAGCAGTGGACAACCCATAAATCTGTTCTCTCTGCAGTAATATTTAATCTCATTGAAATATCATGTGGTGGTCCACTTAATCTACGCAGCAGAATACTTACTTGTCCTGCAGAGGCACAGACTATATCATGTCAGCTTCTTTCATCTTAATTGCTCCCTTTTTTGCTGTACAGAAATGAACACTTGAAAATGCATAGTGACCTCCTGAACTGATCTGCAGATCCATAAGGAATATGCAGCTCACAGTACTTTATGTCATATGACAAAATGACTCCAAAAAGGAATGCAAAGCAGACAGTGTCAGTGTTATAAAGAAAAATATGCTTAGGATAGAGGTAGCAGGTTTTGGCCAGTTTACTTCAGTCTCTTGCAATTTTGTTTCGGATTTCAATCCCTCTTTAAAGAATGTTTGCACCCTGAAGAAAGAGATGTGCTTTCAAAGTGGGGTAATAATAATGCATAAATAGCCTGTTTTGAAGCTTTGTTAAAATCTCTTTGAAGCTTGGGGTTAATCTGGGTAAAGGCATTACAGAGACAGGCAGAGATGATCGGACAAAAAAAAATCTTTCAAGTTTTTCTGCTCATTCCTATGCACCAGTGCCTCTAACTCACATTTCTTAAGCAGCCTCTAACCTGTGTCAGTCTTCAAGAATAATTATGCTTCTGTAAGAGCTGATTCAGCAGAATGAGAACTAGCAAGGACAGCCCTGCAGTATTCGAAGTCATGAATACAAAAAGCAAATGAGGGCTTGAACTAAACTCCCTGTTCTGAACTGCTGCAGTGCAGAAATACCTTTGTTTTGCATATACTCTGAACAATGAGCTGTATATAAATGGTGTCAAATTTAAAATATTATAAGTATTACAAACATCTTCAGTACTTCATTTTTATGTGCAGCTGCTGTGAGAGTTGACCTCAAATGAAAAGGTAATCTCAGTCTCTAAGAGTACAGGCTAGTGAAAGGAGGAGAGTTCCTCTTTATTTTGTCATTCTTAAAAAGAAATTATTTTCTACTTTGTATTGTGACAGTGACTTCAGTTACACTAAAGACTTGTCATTAACAGATTTCTTAACAGATCCAGAGTTCCTTTTGATTAGACCACTGGCTCCTTTAGCACAACACGCTTTCTGCACCTGGGACTTGTATTTCTAATGTTGACACAACAAGAAGATTCATCATAGAAGGCAATCACATCCGCTAGATATTCTACAGAAAACTTTCTATTATGATGTACTACATATAATTATTACTTCTGTAGTGCATAAAGGCCTAAACCTAGAGCAGAGTTCTCTTCTGCTGTGAACTGTGAAGAACTGTGAAAAATTAAAAGCATGAAAAGAAATTGGGGCCAGAGAGGTTAACGTGCAGCAGTTTGTGTTCAGGTAGCAAAAATAACAGTACTGAGAATACAAATGTACAGCTGGAGTGTCCTGGCTCACACTCAAGTGTCTTTATCAGGCTTTGTCACTTCCCTGCAGTTATCAACTTATGTCTGACAGAAAAATATAAAATCCATATTACAGATAATTACACACTGCCATATCTACATGGGATATTTCTTTTTGCCTTCACAAAACTAGCCAGGTGCTTGTGTACTAAGTATGGGATGGTATTTTGCACTCTTCTCCCACCAAATGCAACTATTAAGCATGCTTGTAAGTATAATAAATTCAAAAGTAAAATAATAAAAATAAGAATATACACCTTCTTTAAAATCCTTTTAGCTCATTAGAGATTTAGACAAAGCTGTGAGCAAAAAGGTGTTACAGTGATAATGTGTATGATTCGTGTGACCCAAAGTAGATATTTACAATACAGACATCGAATGCGAGTTAGTCATCTTAAACTTCCTTTATAGTGGGGACAAAAAAAACAGTCTTCAGTAGAATATTATTCATCTCTTTCTACTGTAGGATATTAGTAGGAGATTCAGTAGGATATTAGTGATCTCACTGGAAAATTAAACATTAATTATGTTTCTGTTATATTTTCTTGATATACCTTTAAGATGTTTACATTTAGAACTTTGTTTCATTCTAATTATTGAACATTTTCTAAAATGTATGGGAGTTTTGCTGGAGAAATCATCATGATTTCTTCATTCTTAAAATGTTTTTACCTCAGACTTTGTGATTCAGAGCCTTTGCCAAAAAGGGGAGAACTAATCACAATTATCACTGTTATCTTAGTCTGTAAGGAAAAGAGCATGTAGCTGTGTGAGATAAGAAAGAAGAAACACAGAGCAAACAGAGATGGGACTGGAGAGTTAGTGTCCTTTAGTCACATTTCAGAACATAGAAGTGAAATCATCAAAGAAAGAAAAAAACCCCACACTGTCTTGATGAGACCTAAAACCCTCAGAAAGGAAGACAAATGGGAGGTGGCAGCTCATCAAGGCTGCGGATCAAGATACCCCTAGGAATAGAGAGGTAATGGCTTCAGCACCTGACCGTGGTCTGGCAACATTATCTTTGGTCATGGAATCAGGGGCAGGGAACATACAGGTAGTTTAGTCCAGAGCACACCTCTCCCAGAACATTAATGTGCATGTCAGTGAAGAGTAGTTTAGTTAAGAGTTCATACAATCATACTTTAAGTCTCTGGGCTTAGCAAAAATCATGCAAATCAAGTGATTTCAAGATTGGAGGATTATAGACTTCCATCAGAAAGACTTCTTTTTGTAATGAGTTTTGCTGACTTTAATGAGTTGTACAAAGTAATCTGTTAGATAAATAGCACTGTGTAGTTATACTGACAGAAGGCACTCTAAAATCTGAATTGTCCTCATTTAGTGACTAAGAAAAATAAAATTGAAATTGTTTTTTATGAAGAAAACTATTTATGTTGCCTACTAAGACCATTCTTTATTCTTGAGCAAAAAGAAGCTAAGACAAACTTGATATAAGTAATAGATTAATAAATATCTAGGGTATAAATAAAATAATTCAATAAGCATTGATGCTCATCCAATTTCTGGGAAATTTAACAAAAAAGGGTTATATCTTTCTATATTAGCTACCTTTTTTACAAAATGTATATGCAAAGTTGATAAAACAAATTTGAAAAGGTGGGTTTTGGCAGCTTTTCCCAAAGTAATCTTTTAGGCCATGTTAACAAAGTAAGATACATATTTCATTTTAATTTAACAAGAGAAAAATTTAACTCCATCTCTTCGCCACTGCTTAAATCAACTTATTTCTGTATGAATTTTAATGTTTAGAAACTCACTTAGGAAACTGAGATCTTTTTTGTACATTTACTTACATTCAGTATACTGTGAGGGGTTGATATTACAGAGGTATGTTCTAGCCAGATCCGTCCCTCACCTTATATACCACCTCTATTCATAGCTGTTTAATGTACATTTAGAAAACCTTATGAGAAAAACATTCTAATTGGCACGTAAGCGTCATTTTTCCAAATTCTGAGTGACACCACTGTTTTTTATCAATAGTGAGTTTGGCACCAGTGAAGCCTGTTGTCATCCTACATCCCACACTCCCAGCCTAGTGCTTGCTATCAACTGTCATCCATATTCCTGTGTCAGAAAGTCTTGTTATGAGATACAACTAGACACTACTAGGTAAGGAAATAAAGAAGGAAAACTACATTTGTCTAGAATTCTGTAAAGCCTTTGACACGGTACAAACATCCTTTGACACAACATCCTTCACTCTAAATTGAAGACATATGGATTTGATGGGTGGACAATTTGATGGAAAAGGAATTGACTGGAAGGTCGCAGCCAGAGGGTAATGGTCAAGGGCTCGATGTCAAAATGGAGCTCTGTGACAAGTGCTGTCCCTCGGGTCCGTACCAGTACCAGCGCTATTTAATATATTCATCAATGACATAGACAGCAAGATTGAGTGCACCCTCAGCAATTTTGCAGATGATGCCAAGCTGAGTGGTGCAGTTGACATGCCAGAAGGATGGGATGTCATCCAAAGAGACCTGGTCAAGCTGGAGAGGTGGGCCTGCGTGAACTTCATGACGTTCAACAAGGCCAAGTGCAAGGTCCTGCACATAGGTGGGGGAAATCCCGTGTCAGTACAGGGTGGGATTGAGAGCAGCCCTGCAGAGAAGGACTTGGGGGTACTAATGGATGAAAAGCTTGACATGAACCACCAATGTGCACTCACAGCACAGAAGGCCTACCGTATCCTGGGCTGCATCAAAGAAGCATGGCCAGCGGGTTACGGGAGGTGATTCTGCCCTACTACTGTCTTCTGGTGAGACTCCACCTCGAGTTCTGTGTCCAGCTCTGGAAGCCTCTGCACAGGAAAGACCTGGACCTCTTGGTGTGGCACTGGAACAAGTTTCCCAGAGAAGCTGCGGGTACCCCTCTCTGGAAATGTTCAAGACCGGGTTGGATAGGGCTTTGAACAACCTGGTCTAGTGAAAGGTGTCAGTGTCCGTGGCAGGGGAGTAGGAATTAGATGATCTTTAAGGTCCCTTCCAACACAAACCATTCTATGATTCTGTAATTCTGTGATTTCAGCTTTGCCACTTTGGTCATAGATCACTTTCAAGTACTTCTTTTTGGTATATTCCAGGCTAAAGGGCTACTACACTGCCAGCTCCTCACCCCAAAATCAATGTTGAAACACAACTTCTTGAAAGAAAACCAAGCAACAAACAAGCAAAGTTAAAAAACGTTATTTATGTTCATTACCTGTACTGAGCAATGAGAACAATGAGAACATTCCTATAAGACCAGCTCATTGATTTATAGAATGTTAAATAACAAAGCAAAGTTAAAATAGCATAGACTAATTAAATATGTTAGGAGTCCTAATAAAGTATGATATTTAAAACTAATTCTGATTAGTTCACACAATACAGATATCAATGTATACTCAATGTATTTTTAACCTTTTTATCCTTTGATTAACTTTTTTTAGCTTTGATACAAACTTTTAATGGCATTTGAGGTAAATGTAGTAAACATAAGAATGTGTTGTAAATTAATCTTGCCTCATTTTAGGTGCCTAATTAATTTATTTTTATACGAATTTATGTAGTCTTTTTAGAAATGTATATAAATCTTTTGTATTCATCAATTTTTGATGCTCTAGAGTATCAAGATGGAACTGGGAGTTACAGCGTTGAGCTTAATAGACACTTCACCATTCTGGAGCAGAGGGAGAGCTGCTGGAATAACATTAGTTGTCTAAACAGGGCTAAATGCCACAGGTTCCTAAATAGCTCTTGAGTATCCATTATATAGACATCTTTGTCAGAACTAGTTGAGCTAGGCTGTCTTTGGAGCAAATGGAGAAAAATATTTACTTATTTTTTCAGGATAAGCCCTATTTCAGATACATACTTTGAGGTTACATTAACCTTCTATCTAAAGGCCTCTGCAAAGAGAGGTCTAGACAAGTAAGGCAGATGGAATGATCTAGATTTAGTCATACAAGTTTTCAATCTTCTTTCCATATCAGATATGTAAGGCGGGCTGGTCTTGTGCCCCTTCCTGGATTCCGGTGAAAAGTAACCCTGTCCTGGCCAAACCCAGGACACAGTTCTACTGTTAAATATTAAGTAAAACAGAAATAATTTCTAAACTATAAACTAAAGCTGATTTGAATTGAGGTGAAATATCTACTTTACAACTATTGATTAAAGACAAAACACTTGATTAAAAAAGAAGAAATTTAAAACTACGTGGAAATTAAGGTCAAGTTCAGGATATAGGTTTCCAGATTCTTTTTCTAGTTTATGCATGAACACTGTGACTTTCTGTCAAAAAAATTTGATTTACCATCAGTTCTATGCCTGCAAAAACAGAGTTATTTCGTTTGATTTTCTTCTTGATCTACTTTTCTCTCTTCTTTCTCTTTAGGCCAACAAATTGATAACACATATTTATGAGATCAACTTCATTATTTATGCAGGAATTGCAAAAAGTTTTTCAATAAACATTACTTATAAGCATTTCTAGGATTTGGGACATAAATTATTAAGCCTTTGGAGATAATTGCTGCTTTAGGGCTGCCAAGTTCAATGGAACCTTGATCTTGATCAAGATGTAAAGAAAATATTTAATACAGATCAAAATTATTAAGCTGATAGGTGTAAAAATCAACATTCACTTGCTATGAGAACTTTCACCTTTTAAGCCTGACATTGTCACAAATTAGTCAAACAACAGTCATCTTTACTTACATGTTTCTTGATTCAAGAATTATTAGTCACTTGCACTTGAATTTGTTGAGGATGACTTTTTATCTTTGTTCAGTGAAGACATAAAGTTAAATGCTTTTATGAAACCTTAGCCACTCAAAAACCTATAGATATTATGTACTTCAATATTCTGGAATATTGCAGAGAGTTAAGATAAAAGTGTAGTCACTGATGACAATAAAATTCCACAAATCTCAAATTCATTTGTATAAGTGGTAACAACAGAAATCATGGAGTTACACACCAGAACAAATTTTGAAGACATAGTGTCCTAACAGGCAGAACAAACTGGAGAATAATGTGGCCATTGTAAAATGAGGACTTTGTCATACTTGCACAGTGGGGGAAAATTATGAGTGAACCTGTACCTGCACCAGTGAATCTGTGTATTCCTAATTTCTTTAAAAGGGAGTTGGTGCTGAGGCACCAAAATTTACAGATACTAATTAGTACGGTGAAAACTATGCAGATCTCATAGATGTGTAGATGATATAGCAACATGGGACATCAGAAAGAGTTACCAAATTCAGGCACTAAGTAATGTGTGTTGGAGGGACTGAAAGCAATTAAACTGCAAAGAAACTATAGTGCTTTCCTGAATTAGTCAGTAATACTCAGGGAAAAAAGAAAACTTTTATGTCTTGAAGGATCAATACCCATTCTTGCTTACAAGATATAAAGTCAATATTGGCAATTGTTAGGAAAAGCAGTGGCGAGCAAACCAGAAAGTATCATAATGTATTTTCATCAATCAGTAAGGACCCACATCTTGACTATGGAATAGGCTTACTGTCATGTCAATGTAAAGATAATACAAAGAAAATGTGTAAAGAAGGGGAAAGAGACTCTTAGAAGTATGGAAAAGCTTCCATGACTATTAGTATTAGAAGTATGGAAAAGCTTCCATGACTAGGAGAAACAGAGCAGTTGAGAGCTCTTCAGTTTGGAATATACACTATAAATAGGCTTAAACAGAGAATATTAAACCATGAATTGCATTGAGAAACTACAAAGCAAATAATTTGTTACTATTTTAGATGTACTAAATTCAGCAACCCTTAACTCACCTAATGGTAAAATTGCTAGGCAAAAAAGACACACTCAAGGAAGTACTTTTAACATATTAAAACCCATATATATGAAACTAATTTTGCCAAAGGATAAAAAGATAAATGTTCAAAGATGCATTAGATAAATTCATGAAATACATCTTATTAGGAGAGTAAAAAATAACATCAGGCATAACTTCTCATCCTGGAAGTTTTTAAATAGTGATGAAACAGCCAGTAATGGTGATATAAGACAGGATGCAAGACTTTCTACCTTTTGACCTGTTTTTTTATGGCTGGTTTTGTGTTACATATATCATACAAAGTCCACATATATCTTGAAAGTAAATACTCCTGAAGTTATAGCTATAGTACATTGAATTAAAAGAAGATTTTATCTTCATATTCTTTAATATTATATGACTATTTTTATAATAAATATCCTTTTGTTTTAAGGCACTCCTGACATAGCTATTAACAGATAAACTTTTGAAAGAGATCAGTATATTTTGACTCCATGACTCCCATTGAAATGAATTATTGTCCTTGAAGGATAGTGAACAGTTGGAGAAATAAAATAAATAAATTTGAAGAAATAGCTTAGAAATAATTTTTGCTACATGTATTATTCACCAGAAAAATGTTTGGGTTTCATAAGTCTTGCTCTCTTCTCAAGCGTATACCTTATGGCTCCAGAAACATAGGAAAGTAAAGTATTAAAACTACACTTACTAGACAAAAGCTGCCCATCTAATGAATTATATTAAAAACCATGATACTCAGAAAAACAGAGCTAAGATTTTCATCTTAAATCATATATACTCATCTATTTATCAAGGTACTTGAACCCTTAAGAAACAAATAAAAATCCTGCCACATTCAGTATATCAACTTCTTGCTCTTTTAAAACAAAGGCAGTGTTTTCCAAGTCACTGAATTGTAACATTTTGGTTTTCCCATAAATTCAATTCAGTTGAAATACATATGGTTTCTAATATGATAATTTTAAGGAAATGAGTCCCCATTTGGTAAAAGATAGAGGCATCTTTTTTTTGTTCATCCATTTCCTAGTATGCAGAATGGATTTTAAAAGAGCGATAGGAGAAATCGTTAGTCTGGAAGATATATTACATGTACAACATATGAAGCTTCCAGAGGTGGAATGGTAGTGGCAACATTCACATTTTCAAATGCCAGACCGTGTTTGCCTTTGATAGAGAGATGTGAAGAAAAAATGTATTTTGTTAAAAAAAATTAATTACACCTTGATATATTTTAGCTGCTTTTTTCCCCAGTCACTTCAAGAAATTCCTAAAGTATTGTTTAGCTAAGAGTTTTACAACAGTATGGCAATATGACACAATTATTTGACGAGGTGGTTATTTATTAGGGGTTTTTTTTTTGTTTATTTGTTTGTTTGTTTCTTTAACACTTTAATGGGACTGTTTCATTTGGGACATCCAAGCCCAGGTGTTTTTGGATCATCAATACTGTTTATTTTGTCAGTTTTTCTCTAGATTAAAAAAAAAAAAGCCAAATCCTGTCCAACCACATTTATTTTTAATCTCCATTTCACCCATCACTTTCGGTATCAATACAGACTGGGGGATGGATTGAGAGCATCCCTGCTGAGAAGGACTTCGAGGTACTGGTGAACGAAAAGCTGGACATGAGCCAAAAATATGCTCTTGCAGCCCAGAAGGCAAGCTGTATCCTGGGCTGCATCAAAAGAAGTGTGGTCAGCAGGTTGCTGGCAGGTGATTCTGCCGCTTTACTCTGTTCTGGTGAGACCTCACCTGGAGCACTGCGTCCAGCTCTGGAGCCCTCAGCACAAGAAGGACATGGAGCTGTTGGAGCAGGTCCAGAGGAGGGTCACCAAAACAATCAGAGGGCTGGAACACCTCTCCTATGAGGAAAGGCTGAGAGAGTTGAGGTTGCTGAGCCTGAAGAAGAGAAGGTTGCTGGGAGACCTTATTGCAGCCTTTCAGTAATTAAAGGAGACCTGGAGGAAAGATGGAGACAATGGTTTTAACAAGGCCTGTTCTGATAGGACAAGGAGTAATGGCTTTAAAATAAGGATAGGTTTAGACTAGGTATAAGGAAAAATATTCTTTACAACAAGGGTGGTGAAACACTGGAATAGATTGCCCAGAGAGATAGTGGATGCCCCATCCCTGGAAACACTCAAGGTCAAGTTGGATGGGGTTCTGAGCAATCTGATCTAGTTGAAAATGTCCCTGCTCACTGCAGGAGGTTTGGTCTAGATGACCTCTAATGGTCCGTTCCAACCCAAAGCATTCTATGATTCTTCGATTCTAAAACAAGGTGACTTTCATGTATTGAATGCTCATCTTCAAGCTTGCCTTCTACGGATAATCATGCATATTGAAATTCATCTCTTCAAAATCACTGTGATGATAGTGTCTGCTGTGAAAGGAAAGTAAATGTTTTCTCTGTTAAGGCAGAAGAAACTTCAATTGGACAGTGCCGTTTCTTTTTTCTTCTATGGAGAAATCTAAAGATCTGAACTGAATCTAAAAATGGCTATTTCTGCCTTAGCCCAGAGCCACTATGCCATTTTCTTGTAGCGAATATAATGCTGGATCTTGGAGTCAGAGATGTTTGCCAAGCTACGAAAGATTTCCCTCTAGGGTCTTTAGAAGGGTATTGCTGCAGGAATAGTCAGTGGGGAAAAACAGAAAGAAATGTTTGAAGCTAAAACTCTTTTGGAAGTTTAGCCAGTCAGTAACTTAAATACCTACTCCTGTCTAAGATCTTTGTCTAATTCCTTGCTCTTAAGTTGTCCTTTAACATACCAAGAACAACTTCAACATCAGCATTGCTCAAAATGGTATCTCACCCAAAGAAGAAAATTACTAAGTAAAAATATCACTTCATTTGTGTCTACTTTACATTTCTTAAAACTAACACATACTTATGGAATGACTTACTACAATTAATCATTTCATAAAGGAATCTTAAAGCAGGAAGTCTACAAGTACATTCCTGATAAAATGAATTAATTAGAATGTGTTAGAAATTGCTATTAATTATAGAAAACCATCTCTGAAATAAAAACAATTATTTTACTAGCATTAATAACTTAAAACCCCAATTTTATGTAACCGTGAGAGCATTGTATTCATATATATGCATAAATTTACAACACTGAGAAAACTCATCTGGTTTTTTTTCTTTTTGTTTTTAGCTTCTGAGCAGATATCATTACTGTGGAAGTCAATCAGAATAAACATTTATTTTATTCTCCATAAGGCTTTTTTACATCATGTATACTTGAGCATCATTCATAAAAGAAACATTGTTTTGTTTTGCATTTTGTTAGGCTTGTTCATAATTCAGAGATTACTTTTTGAAGAAACATAAAATAAAGTACCAAGAAGGACTGTATGAATCACCCTGAATTTGGCTTTCCAGAACAACATAAGTCACAGCTGAAGACTACATTTCAAGCTCAAGTAGCCCATATTATATTTGGACAACAAAAGAAAAAAGTATTTCAGCACTTTTTTATTCTCTTTGGACTATAACAAAGCATCTGAGGAGAAAGGAAAGGAAGGAAAGCAAGCAAGGGAAAAAAGAAGTGTTCCTTGTGAAAAACAAGCCTTGTTCATACTTTTTGTGCTTTAAAAATGATCATGTCTGCTTTAAATACTCGATATCTGAAATTAAAAGATAAGCATACTCTTACTGGTGGGTGATGGGGAAGAGGTCTCTCACCTTCTGTTTCCTAGAGGTTCACTCCCAGTGAGCCCTGGTGTATTCTAAGCAAGCAAACTTACAAAAGAAATCATATCTACTTATGGTAAGACCATTCAAACAAGCTTAAAATACATTTTCAACTTGAAACCTGATATTGTTTCCCAGACAGCAGTTTTCCTTAGTGCTATAAAAGAAAGATAAAAAAAGAGTCATTCATATTGCTTGAGATCTGAACCTCCAGAACCAAACTCCAATTAGCTTCCTAATTAAAAGACATTCAAACAACTCCTGCCATTCCCTGTTAAAATGGAATAATTCATTACAGAATTACAGTTGATGTACAAAATTATTTCATGTAAACAAGTGTCACAAACCAACCATATATGGTCACTGATGACTTTCTACATGAATGATTCTTAGCCATTCCAAGGTGGTGATATTACTTGAAGAAAAAAGCCACTCAATTACACTTACTATGCAAGCAAAAGTGTTTTATTAATAAGTTCAGTTCATTTTTCATATATTTCAAGAAGCTGGCAAAGACTAGTTGAACTAGAAGAATAAAATGCAGTGAAAATATAAGGTTTTGGGTTTTCTTTACTTGCTTTTGTTTTAATTCACTAAATATTTTTGAAACCCAGTTATCTTTTGTGATCCACTGCTGTTGTGTTTTTGATACAAGAGCTGAGAAACACTGTTCTAAAAGTAAATTTTCATTACTAGTTTAGGGCATTCCCTTCCAAATCTGCAGATAGTAGGAAATCTGTGCCCATGAGAAACATAAAGATCCATTTCTGCAGTATAAAAATATCTCAGAGTTAATTTCAATAAAATAAATATCGTGTCCTCAGGCAAGGAAGAACACTACAACATGTTTATCAGGTTCGTATTAGAGATAAAAGATAAAGAGATTAAAAAATTCAAAAGGAAGATATAGGTAAAAGAAATAAAAATTTTAGGTAGTAGTTTCTCCCTAATCTCAAAGTTTATTTTACTCCAGTGAAAAGCACCAAACTGATGCACCCATCTTTACAGACAAATGCAGAAACACAGCCTTACATCCCTACAATTTAACTAAAATCATTAGGGTATACCCCCCCCCCAAAAAAAAAAAA
>Ga0065711_1002752_pt1 | contig 31877 bp, 17 predicted proteins | sample Hoacrofraction12_FD_59098 | JGI IMG/M metagenome (GOLD analysis project Ga0065711, IMG submission 59098) | Hoatzin crop microbial communities from Cojedes, Venezuela - Epithelial fraction 12 v2 (version 2) | ecosystem: Host-associated > Birds > Digestive system > Esophagus > Crop | place... | reverse complement strand
TGCCTCTTTCTTTTCATTCTCCTCTGCATGCCGGCGGGGGGAGGGGCGGCCGCGTGGCGCTTTTGTTGCCAGCGGCAGCCGAAACCAAAACACATCTCCACTATGAAAATGAAATGCACTTATACACATACAGACATATACATATTTGATGAGATAACGTTTTCCAGGTTTTATAGCTGTAATATTCCATATTAAAAAAATTTAACTGTACCTATAAGTCACTGTCATTAAAGTTGTAGCACTGAAAAAGGCTTTTTACTTCTTGTTGAAGTGCACGGTGTGGAGAAGCAGCACGTTGCCACCAGTTCTGGTAACAGAATACATTGACAGAAAGGGAAGTGAGCAATCCAGACGCCTGCCCCGCTGCTGAGAGCCCACCATGCAGCTCTGAGAGTGGCTGCAATGGAGAAGCATGACCTTCAGGGATTTCCCCCATGAAGAAACAAGTGCCTGGAATTTTTCTAGCTGAATGGCACTTGTTTAGAGTTTGAATGACTGCAAGATACCACAGCATTAATACAAAGAATCCATTAACACCAAACTGACCACAATCTACTCAACAAATCCTGTGATTGTTTAGGGCCATATCTACAAGTGTCTGATTCCATTTGGTCTTGCGGTTTAACTTGTTCCACAGGGAACTAAGAGCAGCTGAGACCACCACAGCTCATGGCCTCAGAACTACACAATGTTTAGGGTGGACTCAACACCACAGAAGGATTACTGGACACATCTGCTGGAACTAGTTTATAATTATACTAGACCTTCAGCAATAATTCTCCTACAATTATTCTTACTTGATTCAAAGTGACATCACCTACCTCTTCCTTTAAGGTCTTGCATTATTCTACTTGTTATCACCAGTGCAGCATTCCTCGCCAGGAAAGTGAACGATAGGGAATAACAAGCTAGCTTTTCCCAAAACACAAGAGATATACAGAGAACTATACACTCTTCCTCACAAGCAAGTATAGCATGTCAAAATTGTTAGGTCTCTTCCTGCTGGACATCAAAAGCATTTAAAGCAGTTGCAATGTGAAATATCATGATTTCTTAATTCAAATGCCCATGTTCCAATATCAATGCAATCTCTGTGACTCCTGTGCTCTTCCCTAATTTTTCTCCCCAAAATGTGTTGCATTTCACTGACAGTGCTTAGAAATGGGCACAAGCTATAATAAAGCCTTTTGTCAGTTCTCACAAAATCCTTCCTAAGGTATACACTCATGGTTTTTTTCATTTTTCATTTCAGCGGGGATTTCTCTGTCTGAGTAGCAGCCTCAGGAAGGGACCCATACTTTGGGAGAGATGTTGCAGAAACCTAATGAGTGAAAGGCAGTGAAAGCATCTAATCTAATATATTTATTTTCTATGCATACTAAAAGCATAGTATGTCATCACTCATCAGAAAATCACCCAAGAAAGTTACTTCCCCTTTCATCAATTCATTTCAACATAAAGGGAAACAGAAGTCACAAGGAGAATTTCCTGTTTCCCTCTTCTTGATAATTCATACAGCCTAAACCAAACAGTTTAAGGACACTTGTCTTTTGGGAGGTTGGGTTATTTTTGGGAGGGTTTTTTTTTTTGTTTTTTAAAGACTATTTACTTTTGCACAATGTAGTAAACCTTATGGAATGCAGCTGTGGGGCCTGAGTTATGTAAATCCAGACAGAATATAATTTCACTTAAAATTGCGAGCTTTGTCATATGGTGCTGTGTGAAGTTCTTTGCCTGACGCCATCCGAATAAAGATATTCAGGCAACGGCTGGTGCTGAAGGTACAATTGACTCCTAGCAACTTGTCACTTGTACTATCATTATCTTCCACAGAAAAAGTACTAAAAAAAAGAAAGAGGAGAACATTACCTTCACTGAATCTATAATCATATCTTCAACACTTTCTGAGACATCAGATCAAACTCTTGCTCAGAGCCCTGGGAGGGAGGAATCTCTCCATGCCTGGGGTTCATTTGCTGAGCTCCAGTACTTCCTGCTACTTTACTCATCCTCTCTTGCAGGTGCTCCTTGCTGGAAATAATGACTAAATACATCAGCTCCTGCTTCCTCAGTGAAAGTGAAGTACCAGTGCTGCTAGCCTGCTCACAGCTGCAGCCCCTCCTAGGTAAGCAGTAGACACATGGGGTACAGTAAGGTGATTGTCTCCTTGGTTAAAGTGTGGCTGTCAGACACCAGCCTCACGAAGAGGAGCCTTCTGCTGTAAGACAGAAGAAATTGCCCCTCTGACCTCTGCTTCTTGCAGCACAGCATGGACATGTCATCCCTTATATCCTTCAATACATATTTCCCTTAGGATCAAAATATGTACTTTCTTAAAATACTCATTGTACCTGATAGGGTAGTCGGCAGCACTGAGGTTAATGAAGAAATCCCATGGCCAGTCATTCATCTCCATTAAGTCCCTCATGGTCTGCAGGTAGGTGGACAGAAGACTTGCTCCTCCCCAGATAGTTGCCATTCTCCAAGAAGTGACTCTCACATTCGGGTACTGGTTGGCAAACTGGAGAACTTGCCGGTGCAAGTAATTGGATCGCTTTATAAGAGAAAAAAGTAATACATTCAAGTTACTCTGTCCAAAATTGTCCTTCCCTGTATTCACTAACCACCAAACTCTACTTCTTGACTCACTGTTGCTATTGCTTTGCCCTCACTTAATATGGCGCATAACCTTCTTTTGCAAAATACTAACTTGGATATGTACTGAGACCCCTGTTTAATTCCTTTTATTACAACTACAGTAATCGTTAATAAGTGTAACTAGCTCTTATTTACAATTAATCACCAGTAGATCCTGAAGGGCTTTCTTAAAGAAGGCGACTATTACTACCTCCCTTTTACAGTGTGAAGTAAAGTAACTTGCCCAAGGCACCGTGGGTCAGCTCTCCGTCTGGTGGGCCACCACGGTCGGTCTGCATCAACTTATCAATTACCATTAACTAAATGTACAACAGACAGACATGGATAGATACTCCTAGACATATAAGGAGAAATTAAGGCTGTTACACAGAGAAGATAACAAGAAAGAAAACAAAAAAAAGAGGCTCCAGACATATAACAGATGGAGAAACAAAAAGTGACATGCACTCTATGCAGCAGAGGTAAAGAGAAGATGAAGAAGATGACAAAGATGGGTCGACTAACAGATGGTGAGACAGGCAATTTATAACCAGTGATATATTACCTTGTCAACATGAATGTAATAAAAATGGTCTTTATGGTAAATAGCCTTAAACATGCGTTGGAGCTGCCGAGAAGCTCTGCCATGAACAACCAAGATAAATGCGATCCTGACTGGGTTGGCTGGCATGTATTCTACGGAGTCCTCATCCCACTGTACATTGTTGTTGGCTTTTCCTGTTTGAAAACAAAACACAGGACATCTCTGAGTGTATCCACAGGGCAGGGGTACAGAGAGCAGTGCACGTTTCACCTCAGCTCCTTCTTCAAAGGCAGCTTCTAAGGGGAAGTGAGAAGTCATGAGGAGTGCGAGCCTGCGTGCCATCATGATTGCACCCCTCTCCTCCGTCACCATACAGGGTCAGCACCCCATGGGCAGCAGCCACCCTAGCCTTCCTCACGCAGCCCTGCCTGCGTACCTCAACCCGCACAAGTCTGGATGAACACGGATAAGTACCCAAATGTTTATGAGTCAAACCAAGCTCTACCTGGCTATGCACATTTGCATCTTCAAATGAATCACCTCAAAGTTTCTAAGCACTGTTCAAAGCATTCAAAAAATGAGAAGGCCAACTTCCCCCCTGCTCCCCCAAAAATGAAACCCCCTGTTTATCAAAAGATGCTCTTTGCCGTGATCAGCACAGCTCTGCTGAGAAGCCGGTGAAACTCTGCTACTTAACAGCTGCTGAGGATTATCTCAACTTATAGTATTTATTTGAAACAGCAGATGTATCCAGGATCATTTAAATGGAAACCTGCATATCTTCACTTCTTCAGGTAGGCGAAGGGCTCTTACAATCCTATTTAAAATTTATGTTCATTTTTATTTTAACGGAGGAATTCCTGGTCTCCATTTTCTAAAGCAAACACCGCGGTGTAAAGTTAAGACAGGATGTACTGATTAACTGAAGGGCTGGAGGGACATTTTTACCCCGGAATTTAAAGTGCTTTGGTTTTGGTTTGTGTAACAGCTCTTCAGCTCAAAAACCTGAACACAATGTGAGAAAAACACAATTTTATCCAAAACCTGACCATTCACTCTTCAGTTAAACAACCTCTTCAGTACTCTGACCTTGTAAGTACCTTTCTCAACAAAAATGATTTAGAAAGAACCTGAAATTTTGAATATAAGCAGAACAAGGAAGGAAAGTGCCTCAAAGCTCAAAACTGTCCCCCCCCCAATTTTCCTCTTGTGTATTTTAACTTTTTTCCTTTTTAAATGAAAGGCAATATCATTGTCTCAAAACCCCCCCACCCTCCGCTGCCTGCACAATTTTTCTAAGTCCTAAGATCTGAGTTGTTACTTTATTTCCTCTACAAGGTAAATCCATTTGACAATCTCAAAAAGTCTGAACTTCTGATTATACTCAAAATATGTATTTAGTTACTGGAAATGCATGTGAACATGGGCAGGACTCAAATGTTTGTTTCCTACTACAAGTAAAGGTTTGGAAATGGCCATGCATGAGCTGAACCAGCTAAAAGCAGCAGCTGCAATTTTGCACGAGAATGTTGACACACCTGCCTTCGACCATACACAATGCTTTGGCCAAATAGAGTACTTCAAACTCAATGCACACCTATGCTCTCAATAAATAACCAGCTCAATAAAATTCCCCAGCCAGGCTCACAACCACAGGTGCGACAGGACTTCAGCCTGCTTTGTTTGAAAGTGGTGTCTCCCCTGCCCTCCCATGAAAACAACAGAATAGGGTTTTACACTCTTTTATAGGAACTATTAATCACTTTTATTTTTTTCCATACCATGAGAAAAGCTGGTTTTTTCCTACCTTCCCAACAAAAGCCTAGTAAGCCAATTAAGTGTTCAAGTGAGTTAGAGATAAATTGATGCCGTTTAGTAGATTCCAGGTGTCCAGGGCAGATATTCATACTATTAGAGATTAGAATTTCCTGACTGACTCAAATTTGAAGGGGACTCAGGAAGAGACCTTCAGCAAATTTGAGAGTATAAGAGGTGGATCCTCTACCAGCTAACGAAACCTCAGGTTTGAAAGAAGCATGAAACCCCGAGGAGCTCGTAGCTCAACCATCCTCATTTCAACTTGTCATGGATCCCCTGTTTCTTCCTCAAATGACTGAGGAGTGTATCTGGATAAGTCGCACCCAGTTTCTACATTAGTACCTTTTGGGATGCCTCCATTCTCCCACTTCCATGTACCCACCATCTCAAGACTCCTTTCACAGACAGTGGAAACACAATAGGCTTGCGCTAGGTTGCAGGACAAACTTGGGGCTGCACCTGGGCACAGTTATCAGACAGTGTGAGTGCAGCCACGAACCCACTGCACCTTCCAGAACATCTCCTACAGTTATTAAAAAAACATGCTCATGTTTGTCTCACTTAATACATGGACCAAGAAAAAATACGTTTGCCAAGTGTGAAGAGAGAGTAAGCGAGGGGGAAAGACATTTTTTCCCAGGTTTTGGAAACTGGAAACATATGTTGATAAAAGCAAACAATACCAAAAACTTTCCTTTTTAAATTGTATTAACTACAAAACGGAAGTTGGACACAGAAAAAAGGCCTTTGCCTAATCCTTCTTGTTGTATCTTCTCCTTGTTAAAGGGAGTAGCATGAACTCAGAAAAGCCAGACTGACTGAAAGTTTGCATAGCATTGTTTCAGGTCACCTAAACAATTAGATCCAACTGTAATGAGTGCCCTTGAGTAACCGAAACCCTCCTTTTAGACAACCATGAGAGAGAGATTCTGCTGCAATGGGAACAGTGCACCCCAGAAAAGGATGGTTTCAGCATCTTCCATAACCCTCCTTTCAAGTTTCTCCTTCTCAGCAGTGCTTCCCTAGCACACTTGCTTTAAGTCAGAATCTGTTCTCCCATTCTGGAGGTCCAGGAAAGTTGTATGTGTAAGAGGTGTACCCATTCTCTGCAATAAGGCTGTTTTCTGGACTATATAAGGGGCTAAGCAGCAGCTATGTGACTATCCAGGAACATACGCAGATACTGAACATGAAACAGCGTACAAAGTCCCAGAAGCTCACTGCCCCATGTAAAAAGACACCAATCTCTCTGCAGCCCCTCAAGGAACGTCTATCCACAGTAGTATTGCTCATAAATTAATGCAACTTCATTGCCCCAGTTGTATTCAGACTACCCAGCAGGAAATATCTAGCCCCATGAGTCACTCTTAACTTTAAATGGGACATCAACAACTTCAACGGTATTTCTTTAAAAAAACCTTCACCGGTAATTCAATGAATTGGATGCACAGCATTAAAATATTAGAAGAACCTTACATTTAATTTCTTCTATCATTTTCAGTTTGTTTATTATGGCCATTTGCCTATGCTCGGTTCTACTGTTTCTCCCACACAGACGATAAACTTCCCAATGCATGTGCTTAGGGCTTTTTGTGCAGTGACAGGGACAGAAAGGGACTGTGAAAAAAAATGTGCTTGCAGGGAGAGCTGACAGGGACATGGAGGGCAAATGCTATTGCTAAAGCAACCCATTTTCCTTTTAAACTGCTTTGATTTCAAGCTGATGATGTCCCATCAATGGACTCAAATATTTTTAGTGGTTTTCACTACATTTTTGGATACATCTCTTCTGAAATTAGTGGCTTTCTGCAATGATACGTACAAGGCGAGGGGAATTTAAAATAGCCATATTGTGGGCCTTTAACTTGCTTTCCATACCCACACTATCACTTATCTAGCAATTACTGAAAATAAAATACTCACAAATTTTCACCTGAAACACCACTTCACTTTGTCGGGTTTCTCTAACAAATTCCTGTAGCGACTCATTCTCCTCCCTGCTATTTTCCTACTCTAATGTCTTTTCCCATGTGCTCCTTCCCTCCTCTTTTAGGTTCAGGTTTTTACAGACCCATTTTCCACCTGCATACTGTTATGGCTTCTTTAATCTAATCCCATTCTTGGCTGCCTGGAATTTCATGAAGGTAAGAATGTTGTATTTTTTCCATCTGTCTGATTATCTGCTACTTCTGTTCTGTACTGTTACTTCCCTGGTTTTAGCCCATGACTGATTAGCACTCTGTATTTTGCAGATTACTCCACTGATCAAGAACCAGCCTGGTTTGCAAATAGGATGAAATTGCCAGGAAATAATTGAGTATCTGCTTACTAAGAAATAGAGTAGGACTTCAGAGCTGTATGAACCATGTCAAGATCTGAATAGCTCTAGCCACGCATTTCTGTAAACCTTGTGCATACCAAGGTCTTGCACATCATGTTAATGTCTGCATATTAATAACATGCCTCTCATGCAGGAGTCCATCTCCTTCTGGGTGTTAGGACAGAAGATGCATCAGATGATTTCTCTTAAGGTCGTACCATTCAGAAGTGATGATAATCTAAAAGGATTTTAAGGTAGCACTTGCATTTGATAGCTGCTTCAGTGCCGTCGCTAAATTGCCATTTGCCACACGCACTAAAGCTCGCTCAGGGTGCTAATTCAAGTGGCCTCCGCCCTCAGTTTGCTTCAGTCCAGCAAAAAGCAGTTGCCAAGATCACCTTTCTCTCCCTGGTCCCAAACAGCCCTTGACAGTATTTAGACCTCTGTTCACTTTTCTCCTTCTTGTCTACCTGTACAGGAGTCACAGGCAGCTTCTTCCCTCTGTGGCACTCCTTACACTCAGCCTTTGCTAATACTTGTCCTGTCTCCACAGGCCACCATCTGCCTTTCCAAGAAAAATTAGTCAAGCCAACACAGGAGAATTCCCATCTTCTCCTCCTGCCCTGGTTGCTCGGGGCAGTCTCAGTAGGACTGGAGCTGCACCCCATCTGACCCAGAAAGCTGAGCGTTGGCATTGCCTGTTGAGTGAAATTTCCTACATGTTTAGGGAATTCCCTTTTTCTAGGATAACTTACACAGATCAATGTTTTATAAAACGTAATAAAAACTGTGAAGAATATTATGTTACAGTTAGATCTTGGGAGCACAGCTCTAGCCTTGGACATAGCTTTGCACATACCAGTGAGTGGAGTGTGCTCTTTATGGCCATCTGGCACAGGTGAAACAGTAGCTCTGGCCTGGAAGCAGCAGGACTTGTCTTAAACTTCCTCAAAATTTGTCATTTCATTACATAATGGAAATGGATAGAAGAGTGACTTCTCATGCTGCCTTGCTTCAGAGAAACTGCCACATGGAACCTCAACAGAAGTGACAGTGCTTACCCAGCTTGCAACAAATGTTTTCTAGCCCTTGTATCAACGTGTATTTATTTGGCTATCCTACACTGAAAATGAAACGTGGCATTTTGCTCTGTGACCAAATGATGTACAAACTTACTGAGAAAAGTGAAAGTTGCCCTTCTGGCTTCCTGCTCAAAGCGTGACAGGACTGACATCAACGTGTGTTAGCAGGAAAACCCGTACCTATTTTTTCAGGTAACAGAAGAATCTCAGCTTTAGTGCATTTTCAAATTGTACTTCCTAGAGCTCAGAGAAATCAATACTTGTAATTAGGAGCTTAATCTTCAACTACTGGAGTATTACTAAATGCCAGAATAATAAACATAGTACAGTCATATTTTTTGTGGTGTCACATTATGCTCAGTCATCCACCAATAAAACTCAGAGCTAACCTCTCTAGCAGCATGAAGCAATCTTTTAATGAATTTTGTGAGCCGTATCATTTTTTGTAAATCAATCCATCAGATTCTGTTCTCAGCTTGGTATTGTCCCGGCTGTTCAACAGAATACTTCTGTGCACAGATACCTGGATGCTGCTGACTTCATCTGAACACAGCTGCGTATGTGTACTCTGCCATGATAGCATGAATCAATGGACAGAGGATATCAGAAGAGTTATTGCTGTGTAGTTCAGCACACTATTTACTGCTATTACTTCCATAAATGCAATCAGAAGCCCTGTCATTATAGCAGGACTACTAGCCATAATCACTCCAGAGAGCTAGAGCTCTTCAGTCCCTACTTAAACTCAAAGGAACAGCCCCATTCCCTTCAGCAGGACCATTTCTGCAGCAGCCAGCTGAGTGGTAGTTGCCAAACTCAGATTTCCACTATAAACTCCTCCTTTTCAATTGCTCACAACTCATAACAACACAGCAGGTTGAAAATTTCCAGGCTTGGCTCTGTCTGAAAATGTTTTCCATTTTGGTTAGTGCAAAAACAGCTTTGCCTTGTTCACATGGTGAAAAGACTAAAAAAAATTACATTCTGTCATTTAGAAAACCCAATTTTTGTAACAGACCTAGTAATAGAAGTAGTTGGAGTTACATAAAAACAACAAACAACTTCACTGAGCAGTTTACCAGTGAGCCATCAGGACCTGATGAGAAGTCTTTGTCCAAGGGCTTGATAATAGCAACATTTATCTGGACTTGTCCAGAACTCTTGCTGGAATTGAGGCCCAATGATCCATTACAGCAAGAGCCTCATTTGCCATCAGGCTTGAAAGGGGATGTTCCGTCTTCCAACAGCAAAGATACCTTGCACAGACAAGTTAACTCCTGAAGCACAATGTGTGTCAATCATACTTAGATGAGAAAGCAATTTTTCCTATGCCAGAACCTAGAAAACTATCTTTAGCAACATTAATCCCAACTTTGGATGCTTATTTTCACCTCCAGTCTTGTAAATCATTTGTTTCCATGGTGGCCCTTGCGGATATCTTTAGTGAAATAAAAGATTTTAGGTGAGAACTGATTTTTTTATTTTTTTTTAATGATTATTACTTTTTATATATCAAATGCCCACTGGTCTATTCACAGTGTAGAAGACCCCTCTGGCAAATAAAGGTATTCACCAAAAAGTGGGCTGAGCAGCATCTGCAATTCTGGTGAATATGTATACTGACAACCAACTGGCCACACAGAGCTCTGTGTATCACAGACACATCCTGCTCACTGCAAGGCCACTGCCTGCATTCCTGTACCTCTAAGAAGTGCCATGAGCTGATTGTGTTCAGCATCTCAGCGAATCAGCACATTTGCATGCCAGCTAAACTAAGTGCATCCACTGCCAGTGTCAAAAAGGGGCTGGGTTTCACCTCTAGCAAAGCAAACCAAGTTCCTGATGAGGATAATTAACAAGATAGGTCATAAATGTGGTTCTTTTAGTGGTTTTTAACTTGCTTAGCAAAGTAGGAGTGGTGAAACCAGCTGAGATCATCTGTGCAACTGTCCCCAGGCCACCGGGATTTGAGAGAGATGCTTATGGTTTACAGAATGAAATGTTGCTAGTTGTGTTCTGTAGATTTCCTTAAATTTGCTGTTACTCACACTTATTGTCTGTGAGTTCGTGTTGAGCAATTTGGATAAAATTTCAGAAATCATGCTGCTATTGAAAAGTGGATATTCAATTTTTTTGCAGTAATGTTTTATTTCAACAACCCCGCTCTAGCATTTTTCATTCTCCGACTCTACCATGAATTACAGAATCAATTTATGATCCTCTGTAAGTTCATATGATCAAGTAAAACATAAGCAAAAATCAATGCAAGGTAGGCGAGAAGCAGCAAGACATAATTTACAAGCACTCAATGACTAGTCCTTTTAACATTAAAGAGACAGATTTCAGTAATGTTCCTTCCATGCTGAGCAGAAGCCCTGGCTTGGAACAAAGGGGCTGCTGATGTGGGCGTTTTAAGTCTGCTTTAATCATTTCAGAAGGTGACAGTATAAACTTAGGGCAGTCAGAGGAGAAGAGCCACTGCCTTACAGCTGGACAATTCCCTTCAGGAGATCACTGGAAGATTCTCTGCAGTGAGTTTGGGAAGTGACAAGCAGCTCTGCATTCCTGCAGAATTTCATATGAAAAGGGAAACTCGCTGTCATTGCAGATTTAGGTTGAGTTCTGCTTCAACCTTTGTGCTGGAGAGATCCCTACCTTGTCTATGAACAGAAAAATAAAGTGCATGAAAGAAGGAAGGTAGGAGGATAGAGGACACATGTAGAGCTGTTTCATATTCACAGCTAGATCATAAGAAGATTAATTGTTTCTATCTTTTCCTAAGGAGGAAAAAAATAAAAGATAATTTTCTGTTTTGGAATTCGAAAGAAAACATTTCCGTCCCAGCTTTGTCATCCTTCCATGACAGCTATTTGACATTTGTGCTGCATGCACCACTTCCAAGACTCACCTAAGAACCCACTGGGGCAGGTATCACCTGTTAAGCAAATCCAGAAAGACACCCTGCACCAGAAAACTTTGTGGACATTTTTCACATGATTTGAAGGATTCATGGTAAGTAAAGAAATGTGAGAACCTTGAGAACTAAGACAGAAATCTTTTGTATCACAAAATCCGTGGAAGCAATTGGGATAGCACAGGACTGTTCAAAGTCAATCTCAGTACAGAACTTCAGGTTCCATGTATGCACGCACATGCGTGTGCTGTGACGGCACGTTTATATCCACTAAATTTCAAACAAAATCAGGGAGCAATTGGTTTGAAGCAGCCTGCCATATTTCAAAAAGTAACTTTGCTCTGTCTTGCAGTCAGTCTCGAGTGGTTACTGAAACCATTTTTATGATTTGCAAGTGACCAACTAATTATCAGATACCGCTATACTGCATTTGCAACACACACTAAACTTAATTTAGTACGATACTTATCTAGGCAGGCCAATAATCTCAGTAACAAGCTTGCTTTTCTGCCTATTCTAATTATGAAAATGGTAGCATTCCTGGGAGACAAATCTCAATTATTTGTAGTTTTGCTGGAGGGTGGTAGCCAAGCATTTTCTCTCTTTTCCCACTGCATCTCATGAATGAATAAACAACACTCAAAAGCAACAGTAAATTAATTAATGTTGAATTAGAATGAATTTCCGAATAATAATAGCTATCATATATCAATTAACAGCCAATTAGCGCATCATGATCAGTGCTATTAAGGTGAATACCAAATGCCTTCTAAGTGAGCATTAGGTTATTTTTACTATATTCAGTGACATTACTGGTCTTTAGAAAGGTAATGTAAAGCAGATCAGACACAAATATTCCTTGCAAAGACTATTCATTCCTCTTGCACCTTATACCTTAGTTCGACTTTACATTTGGGAGGCAGCACTCCTGGAAACCACAAAAAAGAGAAAGACCACTATTTACAGGTACCTGTACCATTACAGCCCTAAGAAAATACTCTAATAAAAGACGTATTTTTCCAGCTTGGCTCTCGGGACTAACCAGCAGCCCATTCAGAGCAGGAGCCCCAGCTCAGAGTGAAAACTTGTGGAGATCAACCAGCTAATCAACAAAATCAGGAGTAATTCCTGAATGCGCCATTTCTGTGCCAATACACTCCAGACAAAAGAAAAAAAAAAAAAGCAGTCCTGTCTTTTATGGTTAACACAAAGTGTGAAGGTTTTCTTAATGTGCGGAGCCACCCTCCTCTCCCAGCAAGCTCACTGCAGGGCACAACACTCCGTCCAGGTCTTGTGGCCCAAGAGCTGACTCCCACCCAGCAGAGTGACTGCTGTCAGGGAAACACTGTACCCATTAGGAGGGGAGAGGTTACAGAAAGAAAAAAAAGTAGTGAAAGGCTTGAGATGAGGCATGTGTTTAGATATCTTACCCACCATTGATTGTTGCTAAGGATGCTCCTTTCAACAGTCCAAAACTGATGAGAACAGGAACTTGTCAGACGAGATAAGTCATCCCACCGCGCCCAAGAAAATCGATGACACAAACCCAAACCCAAGCATTTATAAAACCTCACCCACTATTCGCAATTTCTGGGCACAGCTACAGCCATGCCAACAGCACTCTGGCTTCTACAAAACCAGCAGCGCAGCGCTGGAAGACACGCAGATCCTCTGGCAGCTTGCTTAGCTGGTGCATGCCAGGGGCCACTGGCCACCAGCACATCCTTCCTGGAGAGCCCCTGACAGGGCTGCTGGCAATGGAGCTGCCTGCAGCCCCCTGCCCCTCTGATCAGTGACAGTAGGGAGATTCACGTTGCCCAAGCGCAGCAACAGAATTTAGGTGCCTAATTTAACACATCAGCCTCTCCAAACAGTCAGTGGAGACAGACGGTCTCTCTAGAGGCTGTTCAAGCGATGGCAGTAGAGGCAACACTGGCCAGAGAGGCCATTTAGAGGAAGCCCAAAGGTGCTCCCAGGCCCTGCAGTTTGTCCTAAAGGCATCTAAATTAGACAACTGACTACTGATGTAGGTGGCCTGAATTACAGACTAGATTACATCCCAACTTGGACACCAATGACAGGCTCACCGCCATTCATGCCAAAACCAGCAGTGGGCTTCTGAGTCAGCTCTTCTCTACACTGAAGCACTTCACTCCCTTCCCTGCCGGAGAAGAGTTTAGATTTTTTGTGCAGGACAAGAAGAAAACAGAAAATGTCCTTGTTTCAGTTCAGACTTTCTCTTCTGCCTCATATCATCAGCAAGTTTAATCCTTCAAGGAACCGAAACCTGAAAGCCAGTCAGCTACTACAGAGCAACCACGGCATACATTAAACAAGAAAGTAACATAACAAATCCCAAGCATCATAGCCACAGATCTCTGTCAATGCTCATGGCTCAAATTAGCATTTGCAACAATCTCTTCTGATGCCAGCACCTGTGTCTGTGTTTTGCAGTGTGTTTGGAGACTGGTACATCCGTAACCTTTACACCATCTCTTCCTGTCATGCTCACAGCATGAATAATCAATAAGGAGTGAAAACATAATCATTTATATAGTTAAAATAAGTCTCTACTTCACATAACCTCCCAGGAGGTATTAATGTACTACTGAGACTACTAAGAAATGAATAGGTAGATAAAAGCATGTTTGTTACCTGCCTGATCAATGTCTTCCCATTCTGTTTTACTGTGCTGTCATCTTTCAAGTCCTATGTAAAGTATCTTTTCCCCAGATATTCTTAAGAAATGAACAGTTTATCATTATAATCAGCTGGTGTAAGGCCAGGACCAAGTTAATTTATACCATACGAGGATCTGGTCTGCTAACTCGAAATTAATCCTTCCTTTGAGATTCCCATTATATCTGTCTCCTACTTTTCAAATGCAGTATTGGAAGGACAATCTGCCTTTATTCTGTGCCCAAGATAATGATGAACATAACGTTGGAAACAGGCCAAAAAAGTCAAGACTTTCATGGGTATTTTACATAGCCAGTTCGCAAAGGTCTAGTTAGGTACCGAGAAAAGACTAACAAAAGCGAAAATAAACTCGCATACCTGTGCCTCATGTCCATGTGTTGTAAAATGTAAAAGTTTAGCCTTACCTTTTAGCTGACACTAGTTGCACTGTGAGTGAAATTAACAGGAATTTCACTACAGAGTCAAAAGAGAGAGAAAACATAAATAGCATGTGTCTGGGCAGATCCACTCCAAAGCTGTCAGGCTCTGCTTCCTCCGGAATGCTTAGACTTGAGTTTTATGGACTTCAAAAGCTGCAGGGCTGGGACATAGCTGAGCACTTTTAAGAATCTCACACTGTGGCAATAAAAGATGCATGCAACATCAGATTCCTGTATGTGTATGTACCATAAACACATGTATGCCTTGTGTGTGTATACACACACTGTATACACTAATAGGTTAGTTCAGAAAAAATTGGAATCAAAATATTTAAACTAAAAGGCCACACCTAAAACACTAGCTAACCCACAGAAACAAATGCTGCTGCTGCATTCAGAGCACACATTTTTCAGTATGTGTGCTGACATGTAACTATTGTCAAACATTCTCTACCTCAAAGGGTACTGGTAAGCAATGGTTTTCCCAAATGACCCAAAGCAAATCTCCTCTAAGTAAGGGAGCTGCAGAAGCATGGCCATTCTGTTTCTGCAGGGTTTCCCCTGTGGTACCTGTGATTTTGCATTATATCTGGTCAGCAAAACCAGCACAATACAGGGACATCAGCTCCAGTGTTAGCAGATTCACTCCCAGCTCTGCAGATCACCAGGCTCAGCTCAGCTGGTACTCCCAGCAAGACCAGAACATTTCCAGCCTCCCTGTTAAAGCTCCCCAGCTTGTCACCCACTGCTCAAAGTCTCCTCAGGTGAAAAAGTCCTTTTGATGAGCAGAAGTGGGAGCCATTAGACAGAAATTAGAGCACTAAATACTTTTCAAAGAGCCATGCCTTCCCTGAGTAGTGGCATTCATCCATATGATTATTTTACTTTTCTCTGTATTATGTGCATTAAATGAGCTCATTCTGTGTAATTCAGATTTCTAAAGAAGTACATGACCTTACCTTGCCCTACCTCACACTCCCTATGTAAAGTATTTCTCATTTGTCCATCTGAATGGCAACACATGAACTATTTTATCACTGATCAGTTCTGGTTCTTCAAGAAAGCTTGCTACAATGTGCACTACTTAGAAGATGAGCGTGAATGATTTTACCCAAAACAGCAGAAAAAGAGGACCAGTCTTCACTTCGTATATTACTTGTCAGACAGAGGAATGCAACATAACTACATTGTGACATTTCCAACAGCAAATATATTCTACTGTAAGCAATTAACACTGGTTTCTTTAGCAGACTTCAAAAGATTACTCATATGGTATGCTAAGTTACAGTAACATTTGAATAATAAATAACACCACACTACTTTAGCTAGACTTTTACATATGTGGACAGGTCAAAACACAGGAGAAATGGATGGAAGTTAATTCTTGCACAGGCCACCCTTAGACATCAAAATTGTTTATTAACATGCAAAATGTTCAGGAGGTAAATATGCGCATTTTTGGAAAAACCAAGCTCCAGTGACAATAAGTACTCTGGATCTGACTAAAATGGAGAATTTTGGACTGTGCACTGCATATGACAACCTATGTCTCTTTTACTGGAGACGGGAAAGGTAAGGCTGGGCTCTCCTTCCTGGCTGGAATGCTTTCCAGAAGCTGCTTCTGATCAAGAGGGATTAGTAAAGATGGTTTAAGAAGAAAATCATCGAGCATTAATCCTCTAAACATTTCATAGCCAACATATCTTTAATACAATCCCTCTAATCCAATTAGGGTGCCTTGAAAATTATATCTTGAATTCCATGCTTCATTGTGATCAGTTCTGTACAAGCGAAACATCCATTTACAAGATAGCTGCTAAATGCCTTCTCCGCTCTCCAGCCCGCTCTCTGCCCTCTGCTGCAACCAAACCCAAACCCTGCCCTCAAACAGGCCGACTCCAGCCCTGCAAGCTGCATTAGCAGCAGACATGCCCTCGCACATTAGTCAGGGTGAGCATTCCCAGCAGTTTCAAAAGCTCAGCACACAGAAGACAGATTTTAGATACTAAAATCTCTTTCATTCATAAACACATACAATTAAACACGCATGAGAAACTGCAGATGTAATTTTAACGCCCCATTTCACACCTGAATAGCAGTTACCAAGAAACATCACTAACAAGAATAAGCGGACTACAGACTCAGCAGGTGGATATGGGCACTGGCCTTTCAATGCTCATCCCTTGGAACCAATGGGTAAAACAATTCCTAGTACAATTTTTTTGCAAGCAAGGAACAAATTACTACTGTTCCCTCTTAACTGAGCTTGATTTTTTTAAACATCTCATGAAGATTATTTAGATTGGTTTTCACATGGATGTATATTCACACATAAATTTATGGGCAAAGAACAGAAAGAAACAGCGTAGTATTGTTGCAAAACCAGAGGACTTTAACTCTATTACTCCATCACAGTATAAAAAGATCCCGTTAACATACCACTAGAGGAAAACAAACGAAAATCAAATTGCTGGCAAAGGAAAATGTTCAACAAAAGCAAAATAAAGTGATTTTTCTGTATTTCACTAGACATTCCAGTTCTGTTGTTAAAAAAAACAATGCGCAGAAAACATCATTTTATTGACTAAGTTACTGGTTGCTGTTAAAATCATCCAGGGAGAATTTGTACGTGAAATACATTCTTGCAAGAATACCATGATTTATAAACCAGAGTTATAAATTTCTCTCAGAATTTAACTAGGCTATGATGCCACTGGATGTCAAGGAGCTGCTTAAACAGTAACTTGCAGAAGAATTCACTCTATACCGCAAAAGATGAATATCTGTGCAATGTTTAAAATAAAAAAATCTAATGCTGACCTTTTACGGACAAAAATAATAATGGATATTGTTTCTAAAATTATTTTAGCTCTGCTCCTCAGTTTGTCTTCCCATTCTGCAACTCTCCACTTCATGTTAGCGGTCAGAGGCACTGAATTTGGCACCAGGCTCTTCCCACTTCCTGCAGTTGGGACTGATCCTGCCCTTCCAAAGCTGCCGCCCGTATGCTGGCAGTGTTTTAGCAGGACCTTGGCTTCATGGAGGCTCTGCCTGTGCACAGCTTATCCCAACACCACTGAATTCGGGGGTTTTGGCAGAAGTGAGCATGATCTATTAGCGTGGATCTCTAGGAATAACTTGACAGTGCAGCTTACTATGAGACAGGGCACATGTCCAAGTAGTCATGCATTTTAATTAGGTAAAGTGAATGCTAAAAAGTGCTTTGAAGTTCTAGATGTAATTCAGTAGCACTGGCTTCCAATATAATTGGTTTTTTTTTCCTGTCACCTGTTCACTCATACACAAGCTATTTGACCACTCCTATCACAAGGGGAGGCCTAAAAAACAAATAAGCTTGCATTCAGATGCAATTCAGCTCCTCCTTCTCTAAAAGGATGGAGCCTCAAACTAGACAAATTCATTCACAATTTGGCTTTTATGGTACAGTAGGTCATAAAAATCAACAACTGGCAGCAAAACTGCTAAGTAAAACTAATTTAAGAGATGAAAAAGTGTGAAACACAAGAAACATCTCACAGATTGTAAAATGACATGTTTATTTAAAAAACAGACCAGGGAAAATAAGAAATATTGGCAGAGCATAGCAGTAACAACCGAAAGACTCCCTGGCTGTCAGTAGATTAAAGCTTGCCATTAACTGCAGACTCTTGGACTGAAGAGCAAGTGCTCTGCAACCCTCAGACACCAAGCACCTCAGTGACGGCAATTAAATCAACATGTAGGGTAGGTTAAGTCAGTTCTTTTCATAACTAACACTTTGAGTATCCTCAGGAAGAGGAGGATGAGGAGGTGGAGGGGGAAAGAGAGACAGGGAAAAAGCCCCAACAGGTTTGTTGCAAAAATAGTTACCTACTTCACTGTCTGTGAGGGTAGGATCAGTAAGGATCCTAATGCTGGCACCTCTCAAGTACAGAAAAGTATCAAATCACAACACCAGTTCACCAGTCATCACTGTCTCCAGTTATAGCAAGGTCTCCAAGTACTATTGTAGCTGCTGTTGCAAACACTTGTGCACAGTTGTGGACTATCAGGAATTCATCCTTCTCATAGCTTAAAAGACTAAAAACACCCAAAGATTATTTTCAATTGTAGCTAAGGATGGATACTACTTTTTAAGGCAAGGAGTTAGTTAATGACTAGTAGCAACATAACACTTTCCAGTTTGTGTGCTGAATTCATTTCAGTGCATCTCGTGCTATGCAGGAGTCATCCATCTGAAATCAATGGAGAATCGACAGTGTAAAATTAGTATCAAAAAGAGAATTAGCATGTCTGAGCCAAATTCCGCTCAGTTTGCTCATGTTCTGCTCTGAACAATTCTTGATCTATATAAATGCAGATTAACTTTGAGTTTCCTTAACAATCCCCCATTTTAGTAAAAAGAATCAAATATAACTGAGCTGCAATTTCCTCCAAATAGAACTTCTTTTCCAATATCTTTATTTTGACATTGAAAGAATGATGAAAAATCTCTTCATATTAGTTCCCAAGACAGTATTGCTAGAAGGCAAACTGTTTATCCACACACACCACTCACTTTCTCCCTTTCTTCTGCGAGACTGACAGGGCAGAACCCATCACCTGGCCCCCACTAAAATGGAGTCATATTTGAGGATCCTTCTCCTTGTGCCTCTGTGACACCTCCCTCCAGAAAACCGCTCCCTACCAATCTGATCACCTGGGTCCTGCCACACTGACTTGAAGTACTGGAAGACTATAGATCTGATTAATACTGTAAAAAATACGGGCCAAAGTAGCCTGCTGAGGATGTTTAGGAGAGTTTTCAGCAGTATATAACTTCTTTTTTCCTCATGCAGAGTCATGATTCCTTAGCGGATTCTGCCCATGCCTCCTTTTACAACTCAGCTGGTTGCCGTAGCCTTGCTTTATAACATGTAGTTGAATTGTCTTCCTATCTGATCAGTGTGAGTATTTATTTCTAGAGTCAGGAAAAAAAAAAATATCTTTTTTTCACATTATAGAATCAGAGAATATCTTGAGTTGGAGGGGACCCTTAAGGATCACCAAGTCCAATCCCCTGCTCCTTGCAGGACTACCTAAAATTAAACCATGAGACTAGGAGCGTCGTCCAGACACCAACATGCATTTACTTCAAAACATCCAGTGCCAGTCTCCTTGTCTATAAAACAAACTGGAGTGTGCAGATCGCACTGCCTACCCAAGGACTGCACAAAACAACTGTTTATTGAAAACACTGCTACTAATTCTTAAGGTTAAGAAGAAAGCATTATACTTCCTATCAAAGCCAGGTAACTATTTAACTATTCTAGTTCATTCATGTTAAACAATCCCTTCCCTTTTTATGTTTACATTCAATTTACTGGTACTGCTTATCGTCAACTGAAAAAAGTTTTTAACACTCCCACCAAAGTTCCATGTTAAAAGAAGAAACCCAGAGAAGATATACCCCTAAGGTAGCACTTCAAGAACTTTCCTCAGAAGAAAATATTTTAGAATACTTCAGGATATTATTTTAGAATAGGTAGAGTAAAAAGAAAAAACAGTTTGCTTACCACCCTGAACCTGGTGTCAGAGTAAGTACCATCTTTCCTTTACTGTAAAAACTCTTCTAATTTCTGGAATGACTCTTTATGTAAACTAATTCAATGTCTTATGATGACAAGTGCTTAGCATTCAATAGGGCAACTTTCATAGAGCTGAAGACAACATTTGAAATAGAATGCCTGTTTGCTGGCAACTCTTATTAGAACAAAATCACTCTCCAAATCCAAAAGTCAACTAGTATGGAAAGGGTTAATATTATGTTAAATGAAGAAGTATTTTAAAATAACAATTACTCCTGACACTATGATTACGTTGCCCTCGGGTATAATTCCAACAGAACACAGAGACCTTTTGCCAAAGGTGATTTGAGTGTTAATATGAAACCCAACGTGTGCTCATTTTAATTACATATGTGCCTGCTGAGAACATGTGATAGAGTCCAAAAAGCTAATTCCTTGTCAGCATGACAGCAGGAACTAATACTAAATCTTGCACACCAAGCAAATTTTCCAGATTACCAACTACCACACAAAAATAGGACGCATTGCAAATGTAATCAGCATGAAAGAAAAATGTGAACAAAATATTGCTAAACAGAGCTCAACTCTGAGCCAGCAGTGGGCATAGGAAATGTCCAAATAGTTCACCCTTCCTCTTGCGAAGCAGCAGCATTCAGCTGGCCAAATTCTAACCCCACTTACACCAGGTTTGCACAGACTTTCACTGTGTTGATCCTCACCAGCATTGTAATGAAGTGGCGACACTGTTGTCTATAAACCTCATTAGTTAAAGTACACACTTCAATTGCTAATTCTCTTTAGCAATATATAACAGCAGTTCAAATTTTTTTTTTTTTCCTTCTCATACTTAGCCTTAAATCTTCTGCATTTCAAAGATACTACTGAGTGTTTTTGTGTTTTCTTCGCACAAGTCCCTGACAGGTTTCTGGCACTGAAATCATGTTAAGACTCAGTTTATACCTCCTAACCCACATCATCATGCTAACACACATTTTTATTTACTTTTCATTATGGACATACTCATGCATCAGTCAGTATTTTCTAAATAAAGTACATGCAGTATGAAGATAAGAACCCAGAGTCAATGTACACTGACAAGCTAACCCTGGGGAAAAGAGACGTAAATACAATTTTGAAGGCAGCAGAGACCCAGCCAATACCTCTAACTGCATATTTACCTGCCTTTTTGTTGCTTTACTGATGCATTATTAATTAATAACTTCTAAGGCTTCCCAACAAAGCATTATAAATAACAGTTGAATTTCTTTATGGATGATTATGAATCATAAAACTATGTCAGCATGTTCAAAGCAATAAACAAGCCCAGGTAGGGAGCCTGAAATGCTGGGGAAACTGCTCTTTGAAGCTTGAAGTTTTAGGGATGCTGAATGCCTACTGTGTAGTATTACACAATTTCCAGTCTAGTTTAATCCAATTAATCTGAAGAAACGTAGGATTTTCTGCATTTTGCCTCAGAGCAGGCAAGTGCTGTTCAAAAGGAAGATGATGGCCTTCTAGAAATGCTGCAGGGTCCGTTAGATTCACTGCTTCATCCAAATGAAGTTACGCCAATTTAGGCCAGCTAACAATTATTATTTTCAGTTCTCAACTAAGATAATGAAAAGCAAATTGTCAAATCACATTTATCTCTACTTAAGATTTATGCAAATGATGAAATGTGTTTCATCAGCTTTGAAACGTATTATTCAGGGATGACGCAAGGTTTCACGTTCTGCTTGAATTACGGACAAGCTCAGAAAGTTCTGAAGGTTTATTTAGGGCATCTTTGTGCTATTGCAGCTGGATAGTTTTAGATATACGTTGAAATAAGTATGTAATGCTTGAAGATGAAAACTCATCTGGAGAACCTATTTATCCATAGGATAATTTTTTCCATCTCCAACTCAAAAAATAAAAAGCCTTCTGCTATTGAAAGAAAATTCTAGCATCAATGTTCAATAAAATCACTGCCTTTAAGGCAGAAAGGAACTTGCACTTTCCATTCACCCTTCACTAGGTTTAGTTACCATCTGAATAAGGATTTTGTTTTTTTGCCTATTGACCGTGCTCAATATTTCTTTCTAGTGTTTAAATTGGTACACAGACAGCAAAAGGGCAGCTTCAACTGTGCTTACTAATCCCATTATCTGCCTTCTAGATAAATAATCCAGGCCCTTGCCATGTAACACTTGGTAGACGAGAAGAAAAACCAAAAGTAACTGTATTGTTTTCTGGGAAATACAATACAGAATTACTAATCTGTATTTAGGCAAATTCTAGGCAAGAGAACATATGCCAGAGGACATGCAGGGCAGAGCAAAAGTGCAACAAGGGTTCACAATACCTGAGCTGTTTAGACGGCCATTTGCATGGAATCATTCTTATCCCCTAGCTCTGAGGCACAAATCCAAAAGCCATTCTGTGGTTTTGATTCCACCTCTTCTAAGGCCCCATGTTTCTATTCCACTGATCCACCATGTCCCTTCTATACCCTGGGCACAAACCAGTTAAAGGTAGGCTTAGTTATATGGAGCAGATGCTCAACATGTCTTGGCAGACAAATTAATTGTGACTCTTCTCTTTGCCTCCAGGAATGAGCCACCCTTCTTTGTGTTCGCCCTCCGAGGACAGCCAACATGTGAATGTCAGCTCACCCTACTTTGCTCAGTCCTGATCAAAGTTTTTACTCTTCTTTCAAAACAAACAGAATTTGCTCTCAGTTCCCCAGACAAACTACTACTATGCTTTTTCTTTCTAATATTTCTTTCTGTCTCCTAATCTTAATTCTTCTGGTTCATGGCTCAGTCCTTCTACAGGGATTCATAGCAAATAGAAAGAATAATATTGTTCATACTTTCAGAAGTTAAGATGGATCATTATTCGTCCTGATATGTTAGAAGATATTTGTCAGTTTGAGTTATGAGGCCTTTCTGACTGTGAAGATTTAAACATCGATTTAATGCCAACTTAAAGACTCCTAAAAGTGTAGGAGATTGCATTAGATAAATAATTTAACAATAAAAGGTATATCAAGGTAGACATTATTGCAACCTTCCACCAATCAATCACCATTTTCCATGTTTATCCAATTTTCATCTCAAGGCTCTGTACATCAAATTGCCTAGATATACACTACACAACTGAAATAACTTCATCATTGAATAAAATTGCATAGCCATTAAAATCCTCTAATATCAAGATAGCTGACATTATGCTAAATATTGGCTTCAATTCCATAGGATAATAAATTCTGACCTAAATCCAATCTTCCATGGATAACTGATTCATAATGAAAAATTACTGTTTTGTCACTTTACCTTAGGAAATTTACTGTGGAAACTAATACAGCACTGAGCAGTCTTTGAAATGTATAATAATTAAAAACACAGGTCCTTTCCTAGCCATCCTGAAACAAGGGGAATGGATTTGTTTTGGTGCAAGAAATCTCAGACATGCTAATAGTTACCAGATCAAGAAAGAAAGTTGCTACCATGCTTTTCCCAGGTCTCTGATACAGAAGCAATCAATTGATACACTGCACAACTGACACCTCTTATAGTAGTCACAAGCCAGTAGGCATCACAAAAAAGTTCCTGTACCAAGTCAAAGCTGCCGAGACGAACAGATAAAAATGGAGGGGAAACACTGCAGAAGATCTTTCCTCTGATTTCACATTTGCGCACTACTATGGTGCAAAGCTGGAGAACTGCTGCCAGTGATGTGTTAATAAACTTGTTGAAGATGCAGTAAGTAATGCTGGACCTACAGCTAGAATGCTGTCTTGCCTGCCCTCATACCTCCAGCAAAACACCAAGGTTTTTCAGGGATAGAACTATAGATTTTAGCACTTAATTTAAGTGACTTCAGAGAAACCTGGTTACCATTTTCCTCCTTAAAGATACCTTTGTCCAGCAGACTCCTTTAGGGGACTCAGAAAAAGTTGTTATTATTCTGTAACAAAATTATTTCCAAGTCATTTAATAAACAGGATTTAAAATCCACTTAAATACCAAACTGACACCACCACCACCATACACCATTTATCCTCTGCATATATTTCCAGTGGAGTTAATCAATTACCTGTTATTCTTGGTCTGTACATGGCATGAGCTGTCTGAGCTGTCCCAACAAGCCTGTGACACATCAACGAATGAAACCCAAGTTTCCGCAATGGTAGTCTAGGCTTATTTCTAGTGGGAGCATATATTGTTCGTTTATGATATGGCGTAATGGAGCATACTCTTGCGGTCACTCTTTTGTTGGGAGCTCTCTAATGACTTCTCTGAGTAATCACAACCCCAGGTGGTAATATAATAAATAGACTTTGAAAAATATTCTTTCATTTTATGGCCAACAAGAGAATTTTTGTTTTTCCTTCTTCTTCTAAATAAGACTTCTGATTGGATGGATTCCAGTATAACTCTCTGAGCCATTTCAAGCTTGCACTGGGGCTCTCTAATACCACTCCTATTTCTTTCCTAAATTTTTGTAGTCTGCAGTAATAGAAAGTAAACACCAAGAAAAACACAAAGATGATCCTGTCTGCATGTCTGGCAAATTATACCTACAAATGGCTATAAATGATCAAAAGAAATGAAAACATATGAACTTGCATGTTAACTGCAGCCTTTTCATTGTAAATGACGGAGCTGAATCTAATGGGATTTCTCATTAAGAGATCCAGAAGCTGACCATTTTGAATAGATTTCCTTTTTGCTAACTAGGTGAAGAATGCCAGAGATGTCTGAAGCCTCCTCGCAGTATTCCTCGGGAGCCTGAAGTGATTTTCCCATTTCTTTTTGATGCATTTGCTGATAGAACATTTTCAGAATCAGAATGCCATAAAACTATTCTTATTCCCAAACTACTGGATAGACTTGCTTTGTTTTGGACCATACACTTCCATTGACTGGTAAGACAAGAATCCCCAGCCTTAAATACCTCTTTTCACTTCTTGATCTTTGCTTGCTCCTGTAGGAACACAACCGTCCTATTTCTCGTTGGTGATCTTAAAATTATGGAGATAGAAGTGCACAGAAATATTTTAGGGTGCACTGACAAAGGTTACTAAATACAGTTACTGAAATAGGACACCACTTAAATGAGGCCATCAAGCTAGTGCAATACAGATCATTTAAACCTCTAGCCTACTTTGCTTTTAATACTTCATGAGAAGCTTGGGTTTGTCTTCACCTCCTGGCAGAAAACAGTAGGATTATTTACAAAAACACATCAGCTCCACGTACCCTCACTCTGCTGTGGTTTGGCAAAGCCAGTGTGTTATGTAGAAGTCTTATTCACAAATAATCTCAGTATCTGTATTCACAATTCATCTCAGCCACACCTCTCATTAGCCATGGGCTTCTTCTGGCAAGGTGGGCAACGGAGCCAGGCTGGATTCTCCTGTCCAGCTTTCCCTTCTGTAAGGCAGGATATTCCTTACAATGCCTCTGAATAAGTGACCGAAGAATGTGACTGTTTCTTAGACAGAGAGAATGACTTTGGGATATACCCTCAAACCTGTTCACAGACTTACAGATATACTAGTGAAAATCTTTCAGAACACCTACACCTAGGTCCCATGCAAAAGAGAAAGTATAAAACATATACTGCAGAAAAATCCTCTTTTGAAACTCCCTTTTCCTCCCTACTATTCAGTAAATTGCCCAGAATGAATCACAGCCCACAAATAGACGGAGAACATGAAAATTTATGGTTCTATTTAGTCATGCTACTGTTAAGCTCAACAATATGATGAAGCACAGTAACACACAACATACACAGATGCTTTCAGCCTAAAAGTAGCACGGTTTAAAATATTCCACTACATGGTAATATCCTTTGGCTGGGTGGAAATCTTCATTTCCACTTAAAATCACAGGTGAGTAAGCAGTGAGACTGCTTAAGCTGCTATTTACAGCTGGTCACAAACAAAGGTGCATTCTCACCAGTGAGGTGTTTCTCTTGCAACTTTTAATCAGTTATACAAATGAATCAAGATTTCAGCAAAACACTTCACTGTTAGTTTGGGCAAGAAAGTCTCCACAAAAGAGAAGCAATCCTCTTGCACCAATGATACAAGCAATGTTATTCTAGTTACATGGGGGGCTGCCTTGAACTTCAGTTACATAGTGCGGTTTCCAATGAGAAAAAGATCCTTTTGACATATACCTTTTTTTCGTGGTGCTCCCTGACAAGACCTACAACTGTAATAGACTATCATGCCTCAAGGGCAACTGGTCATTAAATTAAGCAAATGCAAGTTGGAGGAATTAGCAAGAAAGTGGGAGATGAGCTTTGTACATGAGGTTCTTCCAGCTGATCCATGCAAAGCTGAAGTGATATCTTTACGGTATCCTGAAGATCTCCTGTTCAAACTCACAAAGGTGGCCTCCAAACCATTGGCATGACAGAGGTCAGAAGGGTGTCCTCCTACAAGGATTTTCATTTGCCATGCTAGTGATTCCTCAGGGAATCAGGCAAGGTAAGAAGATCAGTGTCTAAGTTTTTTTATTCATAGGGACACAGGCTTTTTTTCCTAAACTCCTGGCATAACTCAAAGGCAGCATCCATACTGCTGTTAATAAAAATGTGTAAAGTTGAAGTTTTCACTGGCTTTCACTGCCTGTGGAGAACAACATGGTCCCTGAAAAACACAGGCAGCGTGTATATGCAGTAACGATGAACAGAAAACTTAAACCCAAGTCTGGATCAAGCCCTTATATGCTTACCAACAAGCTTAGTATGTACCACCGACAACCTAAATGCACCCACTCTCCTCAGTCTAGACAAAGCACATCGTTAGGAGGTGGAAGGGCTTTTCTTCAAAACTTTTAATGCCCAGAAAAGTTGTAGCACCATAACAGAAGGTGGTGTGGCAGGGCAAAGCAGCCACTGGAGTACGGCGAATACTGTCCTGGCAGCACTGCCCATAGAAGATCATTCTATCATGAGGACAGCAACACGAAGAAATTCTGTTTTAAGAGGGAACAAGTGATTCAGTGCTGCAGAACAAACCCCATGAATTTCACAATTTGATAGCACATACAATCACTATTCAAATTACTTTCAATAAACCACAGAGTTTGAGTTACTAGATAATTATTTTCCTGCAGTATAATTCTGTTTTTTGGCTTAAATCTCCCACAATTCTTACAGTGATACCCGATGGAAGAAGACCGACAAGTAAGCACTGCCCACAAGCAATGGTAGTGATGACCCAGCTTCAGCAAGCTCCAGGAGAAACAACTCAAAAATTCTTTGGCTTCCCTGAAGGCTGATGAGAAAACTAGAGAAGGGAAATGATGGACTTCTGCCATGGACGTTTCAGTAGGGCCAGGACTTTAAAACCAGTATCTTATTTTGTAGTAAAACTGTCAATAGAACACATCAGAGTTTAACGTGCATTTAACTAAGCCTGATGGTGACAGCCGTAGATACTGGAAGTTGGGAGTACTCTTTTTCTTTCTTACAAAGGTGCCAATCAGGAATAACTTCTCTGACACAGCTAGATGATAAATCAGTGACATATCATGGATATTAAAATAATGAGAACAGGGAATCAGGGCTATTCACTTCTAACGCACTCTCAAATTTTCAAAGACGAGTATTTATTTGGAAGATTAAATATACATTGAGCAATTTCAAAATCTTTTCCAAGGTTGCTCAGCTACATATTCTTGTCATTCACTTTTTCTGTAGAAGTCACGATTACCCAGGGACAAAAAAGACTGATGTTTCAAAATTACCTTCTGAATAAGAAATATTTGCAACAGAAACAGCTAAATAATGGTTTGGAGTCTTAAAATGGCATTGAAGTCGTGTAAGACTGCTTCACGCCTAGGCTGTTGGCATTTTGATTCAGAGTAGATCCCTTAAACAACTCTTTCTCATTTCCAAGGAAAGACGATGCAAAACAGCCACTGGTCCCATAAAGACCAGCAACTCCTGAAATACATTAAATAAACGTACCCTTCCAAAAACCTGCCTGAAAAGGGGTGCATTCCCTTTAGCTATATACTTAATCCTGTAGTAAACTCTGTAAACAGTTAAGGCATCTGTTTCAAGAAGCCACAAAACAGGAAAAATCTTTGCCCCAGCTCAGGAGGAGGAAATTAAACGTCACGACTTTTCCCCCCACATATTTTAAAATAAGTAGTACAGTCAGTGACACTGACTTAAAACCAAACTGTGGCAGCTTTGAGCCACAGCTAGCGTGAGATTTCTGGGACATAGCACTTCCCCATTCTCCATATAATAGTTTTTCAGCTGTGGATTCCTGTGAAAACAGACTACTCGCTAAGTAATTGTACTCAGAGACGTGCAATGGTTAGAAAGGCAGAGCCAAATTTCTAGTGAGTCAGCCCCAGCAATCTCCCTGTGTCCTTCGGGACATTTTAGGCCTAAACCAAAAAGCAAATCTGAAAGTTGCTGTTGCCTGCTTACAATGAGTACATAAAAATGACACTCTAACACAGACTTTTTTATGTTTGCAAAGTCAGTTTAGGAAAGAATATAACATTGAGGCTGCTTGTGCAACCTTAACTCCAGTTCAGTAAAGAATATAACATTGAGGCTGCTTGTGCAACCTTAACTCCAGTTCAGTACTACTGTGCATTTACACCACACAGCTGCTTGCTTAGCATTGAATAAAATAAGAGAATCAGATGTCGCTTTTACTCTTAAAGGTCTGTCTACCACAATCACTGTAATGAGTCCACTCCACAGGTCCAACAACTATTTTATCTAAAAAGCCCCACAACTGCCAGTATGGCTCAAGTTTTCCTGCTATACAGGGAGCTTGGGTTTTGTTCCTCCCCCTCCTCCTTGCCCCCCAACCCTACCAGCTCATACCATTGTACCAACAACTTTCTCTAGCCATAGTTGTATTTGCCTATCCCCTCAGACACACTGTCCACACGTTTCAGGATGACTGGGAAGCATTAGTGATCACTTAAGTACTTTTCTTTCAACTCTGCACATACACAGTAATCTTTATCAAAATATTCACTGAGCTTCTGCTACCCTCATGCTCCCTTCCCAGGAGGTCTGCAGCGAGGACATACTTAGCCATTATCCTCTCCCACGCTTGCCCAAACTCTCCCTTTAATGCTCCATAAAATGATATCATTTTCCAAAACCGAGGCTTGGTGAGAACTAGGGCTGTTGATCATAAATTTTCCAGCCCTTCTGCCCTCCATTCCTCATGTCATGCATTGCTCTCAGCATTTCCTTAAGATGCCATTTGTCGAGATGTTTTTCTGCAAGTCTGCTGCCCTTGCTGGTCAGGAACCAACTCTGCAGCCACCAGATTCACAGCTGAGCAGACAGGCCTAGCGTAGAAAAACTTCACCAGACAGTAGCATCACATGGAAAAAACACAGGAAGATCAGTCTGATTTTGTTCTCCCACTTCTAAACTTGCAGATGATCTAGACAGGAATTGTCTGTATTTAAATGAAAGGATTAATTGGCATAGACACCCAACACAGATTTTCCCACACTGAATTTCTTCTAAAACCAAAGCTGAAACTATGCAAGACAGTGCTGACAGAGCCAGCCTGTGCTCATAATGGCCTTATTTTTGGGAGAAGAATCTCTCAGCTCTGCAATGCCACAAGCTCACCCATCCCCGAGAATGGGGCCAGACTCTTTTCAGTGGTGCCCAGTGACAGGACAAAGGGCAATGGGCACAAACTGAGGCACAGGAAGTTCCGTCTGAACATGAGGAAGAACTTTTTCCCTCTGAGAGTGATGGAGCACTGGAACAGGCTGCCCAGGGAGGTGGTGGAGTCTCCTTCTCTGGAGATATTCAAGACCCGCCTGGACAAGGTCCTATGCAGCCTGCTGTAGGCGACCCTGCTTCGGCAGGGGGGTTGGACTAGATGACCCACAGAGGTCCCTTCCAACCTCTACCATTCTGTGATTCTGTGAGAAACACCACTCCTGTCCTCTACACTGCAGCTGTCCCCAAATATGCAGGGATGTGTCAAAACAATGTCATCCTGTTTTGGGATGCAACAAGGACATTTCCAGCAATTCCAGCTCCCTTACAAGATGTACGCAGATCTTCCTTCTGCAAAGAAACTTATCCAGTTTCTGACCTGCTAGCCAGATCCAGTTTTTGAGGACAATTCATCCTTTTGGCCCTCTGCCCAGGGAAAAACTCAGCTGTGAGCAGGGGGAAGTGTTTTGACAGCTCTTACATCAAGGCTGCCACATCACTCGGTGACCTTCAGATGATCAGAGTGGTCACCCAACAGCAACGCAGGTAGCCCTATGGTGGCATGCCTGCCTGCACATCCATTCTGGTGACAGGGGCTAATGTGCACTGTGGGTCCTAGCATTTACATGCATTTTCATCACATAAATGATATACTCCACTCCCTATCCATACAATGAGGTAAGGTCCACCTTCAGCCAAAATAATGAAGTATCTTTTCATTACTTACATTCTAGTTTTAACTATTCAAACTTGCACAAGAGGCCATAATAAACGCTAATCTGAGAATCACTGGCAACATACATTCTTCCTGAGATCTCATTTTCCTCCTTACAGTGCCACAGTTTCACTTCTTTTATTAGTGTTGGTTCTGCTTTACACATGTAAGGGGAGAGAAGAGACACACCACTTATTTCATAAACTCATTTAGCCTAAAATGCAAGTATTGAATCTTGAAACGGCCCTTTATAATGAAAGAGGTGAAGGAAACATGGCTTCCAGAACAGAACACAATCTCTGTACACGGTGTAATTACATCTTAGTGTTGTGCACAATACCAGTGTATGGCTTAAATGCTATTAATTGTAAGCAGCTTTGTTCCACAGGATGTTGTTCACTGATAACTACTTAATTAGGGTTATTTTGCAATTAGTCTACTCACAGTAAATTTATTGCAACCAGAGTCATCTGTGGTGCAGCAAATTAAAATGCTGTCTGGGCTGCACATGCAGTGGCTCTTACATGCTCCTTAAACCATGTATAGCTCAGCACAGTCATTTTGTCACACTAACAGATTAAATGCACAGAAAAGCAGCAGCAGCCAATGTCATTGGGAATCCTGAAACCAGGAGAAAAAGACAAATTTTGGGTTCAATAAGCTTTAGATCAAACCCAGTGAGTCCGAATATGCATTGCCAAAAATGTGAAAGCTAAACAGAGCCATATGCTTATATGTCAGTATGCGCATACACATGCATGCTGAGCGGATGAAATTCTGTATTCACTTAGTTCCAGTTCCCATTCTTTTAAAATTATACAGAGGATGCTCTCATTTCCATGTCTTAGAGAAATCCGCTCCACCTCTTAAGTACTTGGCACCTTAGTGGCTTATCCTCTGCCTTCCTGCAAATCACATCTCTTTCTGTTGAGTGATTTGAAGTAGTCAGATATAAACATTATAGACATGCAGACTGCTATTACCTCTGTGTATTATTCAGAAAACAGAGCTCTAGAGCCCTTTTCTCTCAGTTTGAAAACCAGAAGAAGTCTGTGTTTTCTAAAATGAAACGGAAAATTTTCTTCTCAGCAGCCTGTAAGAAACTGAAATTTCTTGCTTCAATGTGCCAGAGCAGCATTATCATAAGCAACCAGGGAGAAAGCAGTCTAATCTGCAAAGAACTCTTTCAGTGCTGACGAATGATGTGGAATGAGGGTAGCTTCATTATTTTTCTACTTTATTTATGAGTTGGGTTTACCCCACAGGGATGAAGGTAGCAGAAAACCTGTCTGATTTATAAACTAAGAAAAGACAACACAAGAGCCAAGGGGAAATAAATCAGGCCCACTTGAGGCCCTCTGCTTTCCTAGGGACTTCTGCCAGAACTACATTTTAGAACACCCCCCCCCCAAAAAAAAAAAAGTTACATACTTCTAGT
>Ga0065711_1030644_pt1 | contig 31880 bp, 11 predicted proteins | sample Hoacrofraction12_FD_59098 | JGI IMG/M metagenome (GOLD analysis project Ga0065711, IMG submission 59098) | Hoatzin crop microbial communities from Cojedes, Venezuela - Epithelial fraction 12 v2 (version 2) | ecosystem: Host-associated > Birds > Digestive system > Esophagus > Crop | place... | reverse complement strand
TGTGTCCAGTTCTGGGCTCCCCAGTTCAAGAAAGATGAAGAGCTACTGGAGAGAGTCCAGTGGAGGGCTACGAGGATGGTGAGGGGACTGGAACATCTCCCCTACGAGGAAAGGCTGAGGGAACTGGGCTTGTTCAGCCTGAAGAAGAGAAGGCTGCGAGGGGACCTAATATATACTTACAAATATCTTAAGGGTGGGTGTCAGGAGGATGCGGCCAAACTCTTCTCAGTAGTGCCCAGTGACAGGACAAGGGGCAATGGGCACAAACTGAAGTATAAGAAGTTCCATCTGAATAAGAGGAAGAACTTCTTCCCTCTGAGGGTGACGGAGCACTGGAACAGGCTGCCCAAGGAGGTTGTGGAGTCTCCTTCTCTGGAGATATTTAAGACCCACATGGACATGGTCCTGTGCAGCCTGCTGTAGGTGACCCTGCTTCGGCAGGAGGGTTGGACTAGATGACCCACAGAGGTCCCTTCCAATCCCTACCATTCTGTGATTCTGTGATTCTGTCTCCTGTCTGTTCTCCAGGGATGGTGACCAGCTACATCTCACGTTTTTGCATTGAAGCCTTGTGCGTTGGATCACTTAGCACTGCATCAGGAACACACCCGTTGCAATGAATGCTTAGGTGCATGAGGATCATTCACTCATCCCAACTAGCCAGAGCTCGATACTCGGAAATGTCAGTCACCTGAGTCAAAGTGGTGTTTCTTCTTTGAACTTCTCTGTTTCCAAGGTGCTTAAGTGCACAGGCTCACCCACTACAGGTCTCACCCCACAGAGGTACTTGGGCCCTCTGCATGGCTGAGAGAGGATGATGAGGTGAAGGTCTTTAGATTCATATCTGGAGACATCTTTTTCTCTGCATGGAAGGGATGCCTCAACATCTAAAATAGTTTCCCTCATCTGCCATGTTGAGAGTACTCATTCATTGGGGTATTTAATGTAAGTTCCTGCCATTAAGAATATGGCCTTGAAACCCCTAGTCTTAGACACTTTATCCTGGAATTGGATTATTCTTAAAGAATTTAGGAACTAGTACTTAGTAAACTTCAAGCATGTTGTTTTTCTTCATTCTGGTCTTCATTAAGACCATCAGTAGACAGAGTTATTGACCTCAGGAGGTAATTTTTCATGATAATAATCTAACCAAGACACACAAAATCCTCTTCAGGCAAAAAATGTAAAATCTGCCTTTTATTATCCCTGCATTTCAAAGTATGAGATGCTGTATCTGTATTGAGTTTTGTTAGCAATTGCAAAGGATTTTTTTTTCATGTAATATGTTTACCAGTAATAATTAATAATAATTTTGATTATGAATATGATAATATTTTTCAAGTTAGAATTAAGTCCCAGGAAAAGCTGGGAGTATTGTAATTACACACTTACATTGGTACATACTTTGTAATGAGTAACTACGAAATTTCAGAGGCCTTATATTTTCTATTGCATTATTATTACACTTCATTTGTGGAAAAGCAGAATATTCTAATTATATGCTAATTATCTCTTTCACACAGAAGATCATATCTTGGAACATACATCCTTTACTTTTTATTAAAATTTAAGACTCATCAAAACCATCACTTTTACATATGTTTGAAAGTTGCTTTAGGGATCCACGTTGCTTTCTGGTATTCTCGAGCAAAAATTACCAGTGGATCAGTTGCTTTTCATTAAATGGTTCAATACTGAGACTATAAGTTTGTAATTTAAAGAGAATAAGCATATGATCGGACACTATTGAGTAACTGACTGACAGCCTATGCATGCATAATGTTGTCTTCCCTGTTGTGGCTTTTTTTATGTCCATAGGCTTATTCGAACATTTAACTGTATAATTATCTTTATACGTGCCTACAGTCTGCTGAAGCTAATGAAATCAAATATGGATGAATATTCACTGTGTTCAAGCATAGAAAACTTCATGCAATGGTTAAGGAAGTTAATGCTAGTTACTGGAAGTAGTACAGCAGATCTGAATTGCAAAAGTAGCTTAAAAAAAAAAGTAAAGTTAAGAAAAGTTAAAAAATAGTACAAAAACAAAAAGAACAGAAGACAGCCGATGTTGAAGACATGATGAAAAGGAAAAAATGAGCAATACACACAGTTGCCCTCACCTCTTCAAAATTCCTCAGCTCTTAAGAGCAGAACTATACACTCCACAACATCTGCCAGTTGTGAACAGAAAGAAAATCACACATACAGGTACTGTATAGTACAATCTAATTAGTGTACTAAAACTTAATATGTTTGAGATTTTTTTGTCAATATAAAAACAATTATAGTAGAACAAATCTATTCCCACAACAATATAATGAAGAGGCTTTTACTTCTGTAATGAAATGTTTCATTATTTTGCATCATGCCTTATTGAATATATTATATAGTCTCATGTACAGCAATTAAAATGGTAATAAACAAAAGCAGACACCCAGAATCTGAACTGCTATAGAATACTGAGCAGACTACCAAGATTTACTAGCTTTTTCATGGATCTGACATTCTCAGGTGTGATTTTCTTGACCTTTATTACTTTAGATAGGACTCTTCAACAAGAACCAGCAAAACTTTCTCAATATATTAAACGGCAATTGTTTTTTCAGATTTAAGAAAAAAGTATTTAGTAAACTTGTTATATGTATAAACAAAGGTATTATTTTTCCATCATCCACTCTACACACTTGCGAAAAGAGCTGCAAAGCCACATCAAGGAAACCCACAGTGATTCAGAACAGCTACGGAAAGCACGAACTTTTCTTCCACAACTTTCATGTACGAAAACATAGCTTTGAAAGATCTGCTTCAAGTAGTTCAGCCCATTCAGCATCCAGCCAACAGCGACCTCAAGGAGGAGGGCTATGCCTAAGCAGGACTCAGTCTTCACATTAAGCACCAGTGTCCACTCGCTGTTTTAGGAGATCAGTAGGAGCAATGGTTCTTCTTTTGGATGGTGATCCAGTGCAGTGTTTCTGAAATTTTTTGAGAAGGCAACTTTAACCTGAACATTTGTGTTATCCTTTAAGTTCAGTTACTTCAGGGTGGAAAAACCCAGTTATAATTACTGGAGGGAAGTAGTTACTCTTAGCCTCTTGGTTTAGATGAAATACACCCTTGCTGTCATCTGAAGATAGCTAGTGGCTAGTATGGGCAGTGGAGTTTACATTGACTAGCATGAACAGTTGCAGCCAGCGATTACAGCCTGTTCACACTTTCTCCCCTGACATCGAATGCTGCTCTCTAACACTTTCCAGTCATCCATGAAGCACCTCACAGCTGCAGCACACAGATAGAAACTGGGGCAGAAAGCCCACAAGCACGAAGATCCACAGGTCTGGTGCCCAGTGGTTAGGTCTTCAGCCAGCACAAGGCATGCCTTTCGTTTACTTAAGTACTTCGGTTTTCTTTTCAGGGAAAATGTATAAATACTCCAAGGACTCATAAACAGAAACATACCCCAGAGTGCCATAGTGTAAAATTCGCGTGAGGGATGTGCTGTAAAACCAGTAACAAGTAGTTCTAGAGGAAAGCCTTTCCAGTGGATAATTGTTTGATCCCATAAGAAGAGCAACAATACAGTTTCCTGGAGCGGATTTTTAATAACTGCTTGAGGAACAGACCAAATTGCCTTTACAACTACTACTACAAAGGCTTTTGAGTTTGGAACCTAGTCGCAACATTTAGACAATTTCAGCTGCCCTGCCCAGGTGAAGGAACTATGTTTCAAGTGTTGCTGCAGCTGGTTTAGGTCTCTAAAGTAAATGGTTTGGATCATTTTCTGGATGCTGCATTCTCTTGGTGTCAAAAAGTACAGTGGCGCATCAGCTGAGATGACAGAGAACATACATTGTGTACTGCGCTTGTTGAAACATTTGCTTTGGAATTTAATCTTGTCTGCTTGAGGAGTCATAGTAACACAGCAGTACAAAGCACGATGTATTTTAAACAATGCTCATGACAGTTTTTGGTAATATAACGGTAGGATTATCATACCTGTTTGCACAATACACTGTATGAGCAACCTTCTGCTTACACCAAAAGCAACAAAGAACACTCTATTATATGCCATACTACATATCTTATGGCCCCAGTGACCAACATGAGACTGCAGCCACTGAAAGAATAAATGAAACATATTTATACCTACAATTAAAATAAAACAGTACCATTGTTTCGTTATAGGCCCAGTGCTTGTAAAGTCTGTCATAGTTCTCCCGACAGCCACCTCTGGGATATACTATGTGGTCATGCCACCTTGTTCTTGTTGGTGCATAAGATGCTTGCTACGGGTTTATTTTCTTTTACTTTCCTTTTCTATGTACCCTCAACATCTACATTTGAATGTCAATACGTCCTTGATGCTGTCATAGAGAATATCTGGGACAGTGTTTGAGACTGCTAGAAACTTTTCAGCCACTCATGCCTGCCATATTTTCGGCTGCCCCAGAACAAAACAGATTCTCCATAAATTATATATGTTGCCTCATTAATAATCACTGCAAGTCATTTTTTCTGGGAAAATTTGGTTCCAAATCAGAAAAGGATTTTTAAAGTTTTCACAAATTCCTTGTCATTGAACTCTGGGCATATATGTTTTTTTAACTCTTCATGAGTAGAAGCTATCGATGGTTTGATTAGTTTCTGACAAAATTTTTTTTGTGTGCTACTTGACTTTAAAAACATTCCATAAAGAACTGTTGGGGAAAGAGGCAGGGAGAGAGAAAATTGTTGTAGATATATATAGAGACCATTTTTTCATTCATACTGGGCAAGGTTGAAGAAACAGCTGTGGGTCTCTCACACAGTTAGCAGCCATGGGCCAGCAGAACAGGGGCAGAGAGATGAAAATAGGACTGAGATACAATAGGAGCATACAGGATTTGAACAGGATTTGAATGACCTTGGTGAGAGGTGTCTGGGAAGGAAACTGAGATCACACAGATGTGGTGGGAAGACACAGATATTGAAAAAGAGATAGAACAATTTGGGAAAGACGAGTCTGGATCACCGTAAATATTTTCCTTCTGTGAAATGCATGTTTTTCATGTTGGCAGTTTCCTCCTACAGCCAGATCTATTCCCATATCCACTGTCTCTACACTCCATGCAAACCTATTACTGTACATATGCACAATCCTGTGGATTTGCTAAGAGGGCAGTTGCGTTTCAGTAGCCTTTTGTAAGCTCTACTTAAGAAAGATTGGGTTTTTTTCCTAAAAGGTATAGCAATACAACAATCTGGTTACAACAGAAATAACAAAACCAAAGGTTCCCCCAAGGAAATTATCAGGATGTAGACTCCTTCAGAAGACTTTTGAAATGTGTTACTCTTGAGAATACTATTGAAAAAGTCTCCACACATTCTGTAAATTAACAAATTATATTGGACAGTAATATCCAGTTTCAGAAAGAACCAATTTATCTGTGGTTTTGCTATTGATCTGGGTTCTTTTGTGCTTGTCATATTTGGTATAAATCAAGAAGACAAAGTTTGTTTACTTGTCTCAAGATTTTACTCTATGTAGGTCGTTTGAAAATATGAGCAGAAATGTACATTGTATTAAAGTACACTAAGTCCCTGCATGGACAGGTTAAATTGTCTTAGTGTTGAAAGTGGGTTGGGTTTATTGGAGTGTGAAAGTAGAAAGAAAACAAAACCAGAATAGACAGGACTCTGAGTCTTTCTAAAAATGAACAGAGCTGTAATATACAACTTGTTTTAACTTCGGGTGAAAGAAGACAGGATAGTGGTTAGGGAGAGTGATCACAAGGCTTTTGTGGAAATGAGGTACACTAGAGCATGTTAGAAAGAAGAGCTCCAGAGCATAATAAACCCATTGCTCAGTTTCTCCCATTTCCCTCTAAATGCAACCAGTGCACGAAGCTTCGTCTTGCTGCCATTGTGGCTTGAATACTTTCCAATCTTTAATATGTTCCAAATTATTATAAAATCAGCTTCCCATGTAGAATTTGGAGCAAAGTAACATACTTTTGGTGTGAGACTGAAAGCAGACATAGCTATGTCCCAGCTGGTGGAAATGTGGTAATGGATTTCAAATAAATTTCAAACATTTGTTAAACTCCTCCTTACTTGCTACCAGTAAAATATAGATGCCATAACTGAGCACTCACACTGAAGAGTTTAATTACACTTAGACTGAAAATAGAGTATAACATTGAAATAGTCTGTCTTCTGTTCCACTAGCCTGCTGCCCTTAAATACTTCAGAGTAAATTTTCTGTTTCTGTTCTTGCTCTGTTTCTCACATGATTTACTATTAAAACCTACAGTGGTCATTGAAACCAGGCTGATTCATATCTGATGACCTGTCTCAGAGCTTAAAGACTAAAATGATATATTTTATAAAAGCCTCTTTGTTTTTATCTTAGAAATCTCTAAGTAGGTTTCTTTGAAAAGCAGATTTAACCAAATCTTTTTTCATAGATTTACACACTGCTTTTGGCTGTCTTTCTGACTCATGTTAATAAAAAATTTAAATAAACATGTGGTGATCAAAAAACAGGAACTGTTTAACAGAAGAAGTTCTGCCATGCCAGCTCAGTTTTTAAGAGCAGGCCAGGAACTCAAGTCCTTTCACTTCAGTGGAGTTAAGCTAGTTCCTTCCAAAGGACGTTTTGCCTCTGCATAGTCAGAGCAAAGTAGCTATCTTAGTAGTTTGTAATTACACTAAGTTTAATTACATGTAAACTATGGGAGCTGAAACATCTTATTTTGCCTTGTAGAAATAGAATCAGCATGTCCTATTTTCGGTTTACCACTGAAGTTTTTTACTTTCCTCCTTATCCTGAAAAGAAGGACACTCCATCCAACATCGTCAGCACAGGAGGAATGGAAGATGCGGTAATGTATATCATACGTTTGGAGAGTCAGTAAACTTCACTAGCTGCCAATGAGTGCAATGACTGCTTTTCATTGCTTCCATCTGCTGGTTTCCTTTTGTCTTGAAATGGCAAGACAAGCAGCATCTTGTCATGTGGAATTGGTGAAAGTCCATCTAACACAAAAAAAGCAGTTTTGTATTTTGCATCATAACCTACTGTATTTTGTCACTCTATGAAGCTAATATGTAGCAAAATGCAAAGACAATTACATGACATTTTAAGGTGCTAGAATATAAGTTTACTAAAATTTTGCATGGCATTTTTTTCACAATTTCATAGAATTATAGAATCTTAGAATTGTAGGATGGTTTGGGTTGCAAGGGACCTTAAAGATCATCTAATTCCAACTCACCTGCCATGGGCAGGGACACCTTCCACTACCCCAAATTTCTCAAAGTCCCATCCAACCTGGCCTTGAACACTTCCAGGGAGGGGGTAGCCACGGCTTCTCTGGCAACTTGTTCCAGTGCCTCACCACTCTCATCGTAAAGAATTTCTTCCTTATTTCTAATCTAAATCTGCCCTCTTCCAGTTTAAAGCCGTTACCCATTGTCCTATGACTACATGCCCTTGTAAAAAGTCCCTCTCCAGCTTTCTTGTAGGCCCCTTTAGGTACTGGAAGGCTGCAATAACGCCTCCCCAGAGCCTTCTGTCCTCCAGGTTGAACAGCCCCAACTCTCTCAACCTTTCCTTATAGAAAATCATTTCCTCACCCTCATTTCCCCAGAGATTAGCTAAGGACCCCTACACAGGAACCTAACGAATTGGCTTCATTTTCAAAAGTGTGCTTAAAAGCTTTTGTATTATTTGAGTATAGTCAGCATTTAAAAAACCCAAACTATTTTAATTTGAGACACGAATTAGTTGATTAGTTTTAGGCATCCAAGCCTGAGACATTGCAGCATTTTCTAACTGTTGCAGGAAGTATTTTACTGAATGTGCAAACATACCAACATTTGAGTGGAATCCCACAATTTACTTAAGTAATTTGCTGACTGTCCAGAGCCATTTCCATGTGAACCATTTTCTTTTGCATTGCAATGCATACGATTAAACATTTTCAAATATTTTTTTAGAAGTTCACAAACTTATTCTGTTCTGCTAAAAAGTCCACTCTTTTGAGACTATGCAGTATCCTCAGTATGCAGACACTTGAGTGATAGAGATATCCTCTTTAGATAAAGCTTATAAAACTTGAATGTCTGAATATCAATTGGATGTGGTGCTTATCTATATAAGGCCAAGATTAGTTACTCTATAAATTGGCCACTCTGGGATGCCTCTCTCACCCACCCTTTCTGCATTAATTTCATAAAGAATTTAAGCAGATTCTTAATCATCCACATTTTTTGAAACATAGTCTGTAACATGTAAGATGCAATTCATCTGACCTAACTATATATTTTTATATTGCAGATGTGTACTTCTGAGATAGTGACCTTACATCCCTTCATATGTAATGAGAGGAAAACACTTTTTGAGAAGAATACATCTTATCTATTTTAGATACATGTTTTAAGGCAAAAGGAAATTTTCTGAATAATGTCACCTCCTCTTTATTATCTGTAGAGAGGTTGTAGACAACTACCTCTGATGTATACAACTATCTTTCAGGCATCTAAATCTGGAGAGGCACATCTCATCCAGAAGAAATGTGATGATACCTGCTAAATCTTCTGGTAGTTGCCAGTAGTCATGACAAAAGGAAAAACAATGATGCATGTCTATTAAAATGTTTGGATTTTGAGAAGCCAGTGCAGTAAACGGGTCGTCATCACAATTGCAAAGAAAGATGGTGGTAGTTTTTCAGCAAGCTTTGATTTACAGTTTCGTAAAAACACGCTGCTATCTGGGCCCTGAGAACTTTAAAGAAAGCTGCCAACTACAGAAGAGAAAGGACAATGTTTAGATACATTACATAAGGTAATCAACTAATTGACCAAAAGACCTTTCAGGACTTCATTTAGGATAGAGCATGGGGTGTTTTTCTCTTTTTATTAAAGATGTAAATTACCAGTTTAATTGCTAAAAATTAAATTACATCCACTACAAGAAAAAAAAAACCAAAAAAGGAATAAAAAAGTTATAGAAGAAATTTTGGAAAGAAGTTACTAAGCCCATCCATACCTCTTAGCAAATTCTTCCCATTCCTTCCACAAGTATTTCTATTTAATTTAATTTTATCCATGATCTTGACCTGTTATTCACCTCAGCCTCATCTGAGCTAGTTATGTTGTTAGATGAGTCTAAACTAAACAGACAGATAATAAATCCTAGTGTACAGGTGTGCTGAAAGCCTTCATGCAAGTCTGGTCATTCTCGAACTACCTTGTGTTATGGAATCCATAATATCCTGCCTCATTATACGGACAGAAAAACCCACCATTCTCAAGAGTTCGCAGGAGGGACTTGCCTTTAAGCGGGCTGTGATGGGGAGAGACTAACTCTGACATTCTGAACAACAGACACCAAACATTATGCTGTGGCAAAACTCTTCCTGGATCCTCAGAACCCCAGAGGGACATTACCACAACTCAAGAAGCCTGATATGAATATTTAATCTCTCTAAAATTGGATGATTATGCAGATACTGTGCATCTGGGAGAGCTGTTCCCCCAGGGGCTTATAAAAATAAATACTACATCTGAAATGTAACAGCCGAAATGCAGGTGGTGAATTGTTTCTCCGACGCTTACTTGCAGCTCTACTTGGCTTGTCCTGATGTGCCACTGAAAAATGGGCCTTCTCTGAAAAACAACTGCCAAGGCACATGCACCGTCCGCAAGGCATGAAGGGGCTCATCACTGCAATATGAGGTGTTCCTCCAAGCCATCTACCACTGTATGGTTGATGGGTTTGATGATACGAAGGAGAGTAGTTTATAGGATTTCTTTTTAGTGCGTGGTATATTAGTGTCTCACATTTTAATGAATTCCATAAATAAAATATGATGAAATGCCAATGTTTTGTGAACTACATGCAGTTAGTTCCATCCTGAAATCTGGCTACATAAACAATGTTGTAACCAACATTTTTTACCCTGTCTTCTGTGTTGATGTTCTTGGAATTAGTAGTTAAACAGCAATAGATTACTTTCATTACAAAAAATAAAATATTGAGCCAGCGCATTCTGCTTTTTGTACTTTCACCTCAGCTTCATCAGTCACACTGGGAGTGATTGATCTGTTCTGGGTAATGAAGACCTGTCTTCATGTGGAAAGAGATTTGTTGTTCTAGCTGAGGCCTTTGGAACTTTTCACTGTAGTGCTCCAAAACAGTAACAAAGGTGGGCACATTAGGCTCTGCACCAGTCACCTGGTCTGCTTCTCCACAGCGTTTTGTACCAGACTTCAGAAAGGATATACTGGAAAAGAGAGGAACTGATACCTCAACAAACCTGCAACAAGAGGGTTCTAACAGTGTCATTTAAACGAGTGTAAACTCTCCTGGAAATGACCATTTTTTTTACTTTTTTTTGGATTAAAATAAGAATGAAACATTAATCAGAGATTCTGGGTCTGCCAGGAACAAACAGCAGCTTGACGAGCTTCTACAACTGCTGTTTGTGCACATATCCTGAGGAAAAAAAGAGAATTAATAGCTTATTTGCTTTGCTTAGTGAGAGAGAAGCTAGTGTTTATAGAATTATTCAGTCAGAGAAATTGCTAACAAATACATAATTTCTTGCTTATTTTCATAGAAAAAAGATCTACTCTGACTTCAGATAGGCTGATGTTTGAGAGGCAGAAAACCATGCACTGCAAAGAGGCTGCTCCCTATGCAGAGGATGTTAATCCCATTTAAAAAGTAATGTCTGTGCCGAAGCATTCAGCGTATTGCCATGGAGAGGACAGAAAGCTCGAAAGTTTTCTTTCCCCCTCAGGTGGCTGGGCTGGAGCACAGTGTCACACTGTTGATCAAAAGCACAGTATTTGTTCTTTAACATCTCTGCGCCCATACCCAGTAAAAGAAGCAAAGGTCACAGAGCAGAGGGGTCACCCTATCTGCCACCCCAGCCCAGCAACTAAGCCTCGAGCAAACACATTAGTACTTCATTTGTCATCCCTGATGGTGTGGCACCAGTGCTTGTTGTCCCACCACTCCCTGCACACAGTCGGTGGGGGCTTTGTGCGGGCAGCAGAGTGAGGAGGAGATGTGCTGGCCAGGAAAAGCATTAGCGCTGGGGCTGGGTCCACATTCTTTGATTTTGTTTCCTTACCTTGAACACTGGATTTTTACACACAGCTTGAGGAGCAGCCAGGAAAGGACAGGAAGGCAGTGACCACACCACTGAGTGGCAACCACTGGTTCTCCAAACATCTCCCCCTCTCCTCTCCCCTCACCTCCATCCTCCAGCACCACTCCACAAACAAAGAATGTTTTGATTGCTTGGATGACAGCACAGGAATTTGCCTTTTCAAAAGCACTTTCTCTATATATATAACCTAAGTACTGTAACCAGAAACACCTTTAAAAGCCATCATGGGGAATGGAAGCTGTAGCATTGCCTGGTTGCATTTTGAACTTGAGTTTCTAATGAACACATAAAACACACAGACAAGCCTGCACATTAGTCCAACAGCATGATGGGCAACAGTCAGTAAAAATGATTTAATAGGTTGGCAGAATAGCTTCTATTGCTTTTCGGTATGTTTGATTCCCTCCAGTCTTTCTGTTTACAAAGCCCTATGTTTACAGAGCTGTCTCAAATATACCACTTAAATTCATTGCATAATGCACAAAAATCAATTTTCTTGTTCAGCAGCCAAAGGACAGGAGAACTAATTTTTGTGCACCACAGCATCATTTCAAACTTGCCCACTTGTGACAGGTTTTCAAATGTACATTATGCCAAGGTAGATGAAAGGCACTATAGGGTGATTACATACATTAATGGCATCAGGGGAGGCAGTGACCATAACTCTCCAAAAAGGAGAAAAGATTTCTGGGAAGTCTGAGAAGTATGACTGCAGGTGAGGAAATCCTGCACTGTAGAACTGCTCAGTTTAAAAGGAATACTCTAAATTAAATCGTATTTTACAGAATTAGTCTCCCTGCAAGTACATATGCTTTTTAGTTTGCCCACCTCCTACTCCATATGAAGACCTCGTCTCTCATATATTCTGTTTTTTCCATCGTAGAGTTTCCCTTGCCCAGTGCTAATCCTGATGCTTTCAGCTCTGCCTCTATTCACTTGCCAAACTTGTTTTTCACTCTGTCAGTCATTCTGACTTGTTCTAAACTTAACTCCTGCCCACCCAATACTCCAGCTCCTGAGGTGCTACTGCCCAGAGCTCTTCCCCAGTCTTCATCTGACCCTAATGGGCTTTTGATCCACCTTGCTGTTCATTGTCTTGCTCTGCTTCTTAGCTCTGTGGGCACTGCCTATTCCTACTCTTAATCTGCTGAATGCTCTGGAGAAAATTCCTGAACTCTAATACTCTTTATGAACACAAGATTTACAATTTCATCTCTTCTGTCATCCAGAGTAGGTCTTCAGGTTTCATTTATATCCTCTCCCAACTCTTGTTTTCAAAAGCTCTTTACAACTTTCAGTTTTCCTTTCCTTAGTCTAAGATATCCCTGGCATCTCGAAAAGTAAAAATGACAGGCTCAGACACAGTCTTTCGGTGCCTTTGTTTTTTACTTCTCTTTACCATGGCTTCTTTTTAGCATGTCATATTCGGTTTCCAGTGCCATTCCCAAATGCCTCACTCAGGCCCACCTCCTTGTTTCTCAGTTCTCAGGTCTCTATCCTGACACATTATCGACCACTTCCTTTATCTATTCATTCTTCCTCCCTTATCTCAACCTTGTTGGGATTTTCCTCATTGCCACACCTCACCCATCCCTCCTTGTCCCCTGTCCCTCTCTCTCTGTTCTCACTGTGAATAGACTCTCTCTGCCCGAGGACAAGACATGATGCTCTCTGACTCCTTCCTCATTCCCCTCTAGCCTTGATTCTAATCTATGCATTATATTGAATTTGCCTTTATAAAAGTAAAGAGTTCCTTAGTATCTCTCTTGTGAAAATGTTGTTTTCCATTATGATTATCTTCAGTCTCTCTCCTGAGTTCACTCCCCGGCTCCTCTTAACTAGCTCTCTGTAGAGTAAGTAGCTTTTCAGCTTTTTTTGTTAGTTAGAATCACATTTATTGAATCTTCTCCCTTCTCTTCTCTTTGTCCTCACTACTCCTCAGCTGATACTAGCTTACCCTTTTCTTGATAGTCGTTCCTTCCAGACAGCGAGATACTCGTGACATTCATGCTAGCAGTTCTCATACATTGCTTAGCATCCACAAACACTTCCTTGTTCCTCAGTATTTTCTTACAACTATCTCATCTGCTAATGAAATCAGACTATGCATAAAAAAACCTCAACATCTTATTCTCATCTTCTTCCACCCCTTTTCCTGTTTTGCTGGCAACATTTTTTGAAAAATTCATCATTTCAGAATACCTCGTATTTCTCTCTTTCTGCCCCATTTACAGATTCCACCAAAATTCATACACTTGATATTAATACAACATATGAAAACCCCCTTCTCTCTTCCTCTTTGAACAGACTTTTCCAATTCTTTTTTAGTTTTAGACCACATGTAATGATGACTATGAGATTAGCAGAGGAACACTGAGCCATGGGGTTTAGGTATCTGACTCTCCATGAAGTGTCTAAGAAGAAAGGGAAATATTAGAAGTATAATAATCTTACCATATAGCCCATGGTTAGAAAATTTCTGCAACTAGAAGTATGAGTAACAGAAAGGAAGATTAGGTGAGAAGGATTATAGCTTTTCTAGAGAGATTCCAGGTCTTGTAATGTATACATAGAACTCCAAATCTTTTTCCCCCTTTCATCAGGATGTAGTTTCAGCCTCTGTCCTGTCTGCTCTCATCTTCACTCTTTGATTCTTGCAATCATAGATAGCTAGAGAGCACTCTTATTTAGAATGTCACTTCTTGGTTAGTACTGTTATCATATAAATCTCCCTTAAATTTCTTTATCTCCAGGATGGAAAGAGCATAGAATCAGGGTTGCCTGCTTTCTGTATCAGTGCGATAGGTTGTGATGCAGAAAATTTTCCTGCAGGCAGTCAGTGATGTAAATCGTAGTCTCAAACACAGAAGGTGAAATCTGGGCCACCGCAGAGCTCTGAGGGTGTGGTGCATGCCTGTCTGTACAGGGTTGCCATATAGGTGTGAATGCATAAAGATGAGTACTTAGGAGAACTTTGGCAACACGACAAGGTACACAGTGAGTTTAGGGTTGTACCGTATTGAGTAGCTGTGGACACCAGGCTGCATGGTTTATCATCCAGGACTTTGGTGAGAGTTGTTTCTGTCCCACTGTAAGTGAGAGTTAGGGACAGTATATTGACCTATGAGGATCTTTCATGCTAACTTTTACTGCCTTGTTTAAATACTCACCTTACCTTTAAGTCTCCATCTGTTTTTCATCTTCTAAGTTAGCTGCCTGCTCCAGAAATGTTATGTCTCAGATGCTGACCACTAGGAAAAATTATAGAAACATTCCTATTCTGCAGGTGGATGTCTTGTCCCTAAAATCAAACACTAAAGCCAGGATCCTATAAGCTTCTTATTCACACTGATTCTCCTGAGCACTAGACAAATAGCAGTTAGACAGCTAAAAAACTCTGATTTTGGCTGTAGACCAGAAGAAATCTATAACAGAACAAGAATCAGTCCAGGAACTTTTGAGATCAATAGTATGGCAGTCAATAAAAAGCACTTATTTATTTGTTTTCTCCAGTTCTGATTGCAAAATTGATTTTGTATTTTCAAAATGTATTAACAATATCATTATAAAATAACAATACTGAGGGGACAGTTAGGCTGTATTTCATTGAGTGAAAAAAAAAGTCTAAAACGTGTCAAGAATTTAAAAGTGTTAATTCCCCTTTGTGCGGCCTTTCAGATGGGCACATAAACATTGGAGAGTTACTTAATTCTTTGTAAAGGAGATACCATCATATCTCTTTGACCATCAGAATGTATGTTGGTGTCAACTTACCCTATTCAGATCACATTCAAAGCCCTAATTACCCTGCTGTAAGAATTTTGAGATACTGATCGCAGCGCATGGTTACTGTATATACCGATTTTATACTACGACTATTTTAATAAAAAAGAAACTTGTACTAACAGCTGACTTTATTGATATTGTTAGTGCTGCTTAACTGTTTTATCGGTCTTTGAAGCCCAATAAGATGAAATATTTTTATTATATCGTTTGTGGAGTCTTAGGCTATTCTATGATAGGGAATGTGCTGTATTCACTCGTGAACGAGATCTGGTGGAACACCAGTGCTGGCATAGCACACGGTCATCTAGATGCAGATAAAACCAGTTTAGTTACTAGAAGGAAGACAGTAAAATCTTCGCTATGAAACTCTGGTGGCTTAATGAGCAGAGAGATTCCGATTTCACCCAGCTGTTCCAAAATGCAAGTGCTTTTATCCTAAACTAATTTCTTGCCCACAATAAATAATACTTTAAATTTCCTGCTAATCTTACATAGATAGCTATCTAGCCTTTCAGTTGGCATTTGGAGAATAGGGACACCTCATGTTTGTAATTGGTTTCCTGTTTTTTAAAATATTAATCTTTTTTGGAAGGACTATATAGCTTACCAGCAGGATATTGAAGGAGGGTTTGGGGGATTTTTTGTAATTGTTCCTGTGCAGGATTTGTGTTTCATTCTCCCCACGATTTCCTTGAACTTAACATAAAACAGAGTTTAGAAGATTTGTTTGGTGTTTAACTTGATTATTTAAATAAGAGATAAGCAATTGCCATTACAGCAGCTAGGCAATAATTTCCTGGGGTCAGGGTCTCTTCTGCCCAGCCTACATCTCTATTGTTAATGGAGCTGAACATGCACATACACATTTTTAGAAGGGAATGTTAAACAGTCCCCGTTTATTCTGCAGGGCAAATGCTTACATGATAAAACACAGAGAGACTTCAGGAGTCAGTCTGAAGACTTTAAAAAAAGATCTAGAAGAACAAAGAGATTTAACTACCTAACCACTACTTCTCCTTCCTGAGTTCAAATTTTGAAATGCAAAACCTTACTTGACCATCACAACTTCAGTTAGCCATCACCTAATCTTAGTGAGGTGGGGCCCAGACATCAATGGTTTTTCTCAGTGTTTCTTCAGTGGACTAGCTGAGCTCTCCTTTTAGAAACATGGCACATCTCATTAATTATACAGGGAGCTTAGGTACAGGCACTTATCAATAAAAACTTAATTATTTTTCTAAAATCCCTAAATAGGCATTACCCAGACAGGTTTCTGGTTCAGTTGGATGAGTATCTGTAGCAGTATTAAGTGTTAGGGGTCAAACTGTGACTTCTGAAGTATGTTTGCAGGTGCAGTGCGAGCCCAAGAGCAGGAGTCTGTACCAGTCGAACCATATTGTTATATCACTTCACGATATGACAACAATTTTTTGTATTTAATACTGGTGTATGCTTCTGGTTGCCTTTTAGCTACCTTTCAACCAGCACAAAAGTGTGCTTTCTCTCACTTTCCTTCACTGGGTTGGCTGCTGCAGCTGCCACTGAGCCGAAAGTCAAAGTGCAGCAGGTGGTGGATACTATTAGTAAGCCAGAGTGCCGCTGAATCCCAGGGTTGAAAGTCTCCCACCCCACACTATGGTCACCACTTCAACCAGAACAATAAACCTGACTGAAGGATTTATTACCTGTGCTTGGGCCCTTTCCCTATATCCTTCCCCCACTCTCAGGTCAGGAGCAGCTTAGCCCTTTTTACTGCTGGGCAGAAAAAATATAAGAAGGTTTTAGCCAGTTCTGAAGGCAACTTTTACATTTTTTAGCACCTGTATGTTTTAGACCAGGATGTGTGTTTTTTTACTTCACGCACAACAGGTTTGCAAGTTGCACTAGCTGAGCACCTTAAAGACACATTGTAGACAGTTCTTCAAAGCTCTGTGACCACAGCAGAAGCAACTTTCCTGAGGAAGTCAACTTTACAATTTCTTTAAAAAGAAAGAATGTTGCCATTTTGACATCTATCACTAGTAAAAAGTATGTCTCAGAGAGGAAAGTATTGTGACAAGAGTTCAATCCGCTTGGCTTTGAAAAAAGTGTTCCATGTTTATCAAGAGTAAAGGTTCTGTAGACTTTAATAAGGCTTGCTTTACTGAATACTTGAGTAGCTCTTGGAAATTTCACCCTAGCAATTCTTGATAATACTCCTTGTAAGAAATTGCTTCTGGAGATTGGGACTCATGGCTAACACAACACAGTTGCCTGATCCTGCTCTTAACCATTCTCTTCAGCCCCTGTCAGAAGCTGTACAAGTTGCTGCCAGGCATGGGTGAAGGACTGCCTGTGCATGGCAAAAACCTGAGCCAGTTTGGTCTCTTGGTTCCTTTTTGTTTCTTCTGACAGTTCCAGAGAAATCTGTGCAACTGACATGGGAACGACCTGTGTAGCTTGGGAAGGTATAAAAGAGAGAAGTAATGATGCTTTGTAATCAACCAGGAGGTATTTGCTATGAGGATATGGCAAAACTCTGTGTTAGATACAGTGATACTGTTTATAGTTAATAATTATCTAGAAGAAGCAACAATATGCTAATGAAACTTCAGGTTTCATTGTGAAAGATGTTGCCCTGTAAATCATGTGAGATGAATAGTTGCTTCTGTAGTGGTAAGCAAGGAAGAAAGACAAAGTAACTTAAATGTCTCAGCGTTCCCCCCCCCCTTTCTTAGAAAGCCAAAGCTTCAATTCCTAAACCGAAAGGCATGTTAAAAGCAAAGAAATATTGAAAGGATCAAAAAACCCCAACAGTCTACCTTATAAAAAACCTGATATTCAAGAGATAACAGTATATCAAGACATAAAGACTTTGCAGAAGCTGAGCTTCACCCTCAGAGAAAGACTACTGTCAGCTACAAAATGTCATATACCTCAAATCTAACAATAAAGTTTCTTACCATGAGTACAGAGGTGTTCATCCTTTGTTATGGGATGACTTCTTAATTTGCATGAAGTTGTCACTCCAGCTAGAAGAAGGAAATTTTGTATATATAACATATATACATAAAGAGAACGGTGAGACTGCTTTATTTGACAGTTAAAGTTGGTCCAGAAATAGTGTTAAAGAAGTCCTGTGTGTATCTGTGGATTGATTATCTCAATCTCTGGACAGATTTTTGTGTGAAAATTGATTTAGATCTTTCCCACAGATTCTTTTTCAGATACTCCAAGCTCCCCTCACAATAAGTAAGCATTTCTTTTAAAGTTGAAAAATTTTCCAAGCAAAGAAATTAAATGAATAGGATGCAAAAAATATGAGTGTATTTTGCCTGATATCTATAGCCCTTTGTCTGGAAGACCTTATGTCTTTGACATAAAAGCCAACAAACTTCCTTTTGCTTTCAGTTACACTCAAATAAATCTAGAGTAACACCTTTGGAATCCAAGATGCGTTCTGCCTCATTCTCTCTGCTTTTAGATGCTGGACCATGGCCAAGTTTTTACTTTGAGTAACTGCCTCCATTGGTGGGATTCTATTCACAAGTAACCCACAGGAGGTGCTTTAGAAAACATAGCTCTAAATTTAGGGAAACGCTGGGCAGTGAAAGTCTGTGCCACATAAATCAAAGGTCTAGCCCCAAAGTTTCAGGAAATGCATCTAACCATGTGTCCCATGCAAGCAGCTGAAGAGCAGACATGCCTGCACAGGCTCTGCAGCTCCAAACTGGCTGGAATGCGAGGTTGCTCCCGGTTCACAAAGGGAGGCAGGATCCCTCCGCTCTTCCCTTTTCTTGTGTCCTCCATTTTTCTGGTATTAATGAACTTCCTTAAGTAAAATTAAGAAATGAATCTCAACACAAGCATTTAGAGATTTCACAAGCTTTTAGAGCTTTAGATGTCCTTAGAAGCCACTGCAGGCTGTTGTGCATTACATTTGTTCTTTCCTTCTGCAGAGAGGTGACACTGCCATAGTTTTCACAAAACAGTTAGATTCATTGCTTTTGAAACCACACTGTAAACCAGTTTAAAAAAAAATAAACTGTGTTAAAATAAAGGTAACCAATGTACTAGAAACTAAAGTTTTGGAGTTATTTTTCTGCCAAATTATTTTGTGTCTTGTAATAGATTTGTTTAAATTATTGCAGAATCTGCTGCTTTACAACTAAATCTTGGAGAAATAGCTATGATGTAGAAATCCATTTATATCTGCAAGTCTAATATTGTGCTATAGAAAACTGTCTAGATAAAGACCCAACAAAATGTTTTAAGCACTTCATGGCAGGTTTGGAAACATCCTTCTGGCCTTTCTTGTGCATGTGTGCAGATGTGTGTGCACGCTCCGTTTCTCTCCGTGATAGTTTATTTTATGTAGGAAAAATTCACACGTCAGCAACATTTTCTGACCACGTGAATTTTGACTAATTTCATATTTTGTTAGGAATACTTCCTGTCTTTACTCGTATGCCAAGTCTTAAATATCTTTTCTTGTATTGAAGAGACAAGTGTACAGTAACTGCATCTCCAGCTACATAACAACTCGTGTGTAATGTGTTTCTCATTTCAACAATTCCCACCACTCGGCTCACAGTTTCATTAATTTTTCAGGTGAAGTTTTGCTGATATGTGGTTAAGGGATTGAAAATATTGAAATCCATTGCACTGTATTTCTCTGCTACAAGCTGTCCTCGAAGTAATTTACTTCATGTTGGTACAACATCACTCCACACCACTCTGTCAAAAACTGAAGAAAAAAAATCACACTTCTGAGGACAAGAGGTGGTAAACCAGTTTTGCAGTAGCTTAGGCAGATTTTCAGAATGATAGACATATCAATAATATTAAAAAATAAATGGGTTAAAGTCTCTGCAAAGGTTGTTTTTGTATATTGAGCTTCTGTTTTGGGGAGAAAAGGGCAAAAACTGAGATAATAAGACGAGAAAAGTTATTTTTTAGTGAATAATGATGAAAAAGGAAGAAAAGGACTTTGTGGTGTACAAATCATGCTAGAGTAAGGTATGACAAAATACGAAATCATGCAGACAGCCAGGGCTGCCTTGCAGCACAGGGCAGTGCTCCCATCAGAGACAGGCTGCCAGGCTGGCTGGCCAGTTGGCCTGGCCTGGTCTGGTCTAGAAGCACTTATCTGGAATTAGAAATCACTATAACATTAAATGGTACTTTTTAAAACAAAAGTTACTTTCTGTGAAGTAGACATTGTCATTAATCCTGCTAGGCTAGTCAGAATCACTGGGACTAGTCCTGACATTCGTACGTATCTTAATTCACTCAGGATTGTGAAGAATTGAAGAAAGAAAAGAGTTTTAGCCCAAAAATGTTGCTTTAAGCCTTAAACTACTCTGTGATCTTAGATTGAATCTCTCTGGAGTAAAATTACATTTCTATTTACTTTGTTATATTCTAGATGAGGTCCAAAGGGCTGTAAAATTTAAGTGTAAGAGTAGACCTGTATTTTACCTCATGTGTGCACCTGCTGTGGAAACCTGACTTACTTCCAGTTAAGAAGGCAACAGATCCCAGAATACTATCAAATAACAGAAAACTTGCCAATCAGTTGTCTACACCATACAGACTGTCACCTGTAGGGGACAGAGAAATTCCTGTTTGAAATATTCTGAGACCAAGGTTATGCAGATGGCATAAGAGAAGGGCTGAGATTTCCAACACCTTGCAATCAAGAAAAATGGTGAATATCTGGCTTTGCTCCCTGAAGTGCCTAAATCCTTAAAAACATTTTTCTGTGAAGATTTCTTCTACAGACTGAATTTATGCCCTGTGTGCCAAAGCTTTTGGTGTCTGTAGTGCTTGTGATGGGGCAAAACCCCAAACCATTCAACGCAATATATTGTTGAGAGATAATTTAACAAAGAAACCTAGACTGGGATAGTCCATAAACTGCTCAATCTTGGAAGTTACTTTTCTTCCTTTTTCTTTTAAGATAGAAACAAGGGCTGAATAGCAGATGTTGTGTATGTGCCTTGGCAGCAGGATTAAAATCTTCCAGTGAGTCTGGGGAGGTTTTCAATTTCATCGTGGGCATGGCTTCCCTTAGGCCTTCCTAACGTTTGCCGGGTGAGGCCATCCCTGCCATTCCCCCCCAGGAAGCCGGCTGCTCCGGCGCCCGGGGAGGGAGGCAGGGCTGGCGCGCAGATGGGGACTGCTGGATGCTAAAAGGGTGCCATTACCTGCCCAAGTTGCAGCACAGCCCGAATTATTGCTGGGTGCTGGGTTCACTGTCAATTATAGGGGCAGCGACGATGAGCAGCATCTGTGACAGATGGCTGGGCTCCAGCCACCTCATGGCAATGGGATAGAGCCAACGCAAATCTTTTCTTCCCTCTTAAGAAAAGGAAAGAAAAAATAAAGCCAAGAAAAAAAAAGGAAAAAGACCCTCAAATCCCAACACATAGTTGTCAGTTAGTTGCAGCCTCTAAGGGGGAAGTATCAGATCTACAAAGGCATCGTTTATCTGTTCTCTATTAACCCTTACTTTCAGTTTTTCAAGTCAAGATTTTGTTTATTCATTACTTACTACTGATTTCAAGCATGTTTTAGCAGGATGTTCAACCCAGAAAACAGTTTACATTAAACCTTTGTTCTCAGGGGAACTTACAAGATGCTTTACTCATAACTGAACAAATTTAACCCAATTGTTAACTTCTTAATTGGAGAAATCTTTCTCTCAGGACTGTACAGGCTCTGTTTCTGAACAAAGCACGTTAAAATAAATCCAAGACTGAACCTATTCTGTCTGTGAAATCTGATTTCATTTATTACCTTTATATTATATTTATTCCATGTTGAAAACTGGAGACATAACACCCTTTCCAATCTCATATAGGCAAGACTCAAGATGTTCTCTGAAGGGCTTTCATAACCTTAACTTCCAAGTGACTTGGGATGTTGGGCACGTCTTTGTTCTTCTCTAGATTCACCCACTGTCAGCCTAAATCTGCTCTTGCAGGCACCAAGGAAATGCCTCAGACTCTGTCTGAGTACCCAATGTGGAGCAATCAACAAAAATGTAGTCAACACGGACCACATCTTGACAGCATTCTGCACCATGTTAGACTTCTTAAACAATTCAAGCCTTTGACCACAGATTACAACACTGATAATCTTGTCAGATGTGTACTTGAGATATACTGATATCAAGTGGGGCACAGCAGTAGCAAAAGTGTAGCTCTCTGAGATGTAACACTAATGCTCAGTAAGGAGGTGAGAGGGAGCACACAAACAGGGATGGTGGGATCCCATCAGAGGAAGTTCTCCTCCTAATTCATCATCAGTCAACTTGAAAGCACAAGTGCAGACTAGTTTAGAAATCAAGTGAACAGAGACTGTTTGATGTTCAATAAAAAGTGTTGACAAGTAGTAGGTATAAATCAAAGAAGGAAATACTTTAAGATTCTTTGTCAGCTAAAGCAGTGATTCTCTGAGAAAGAAGAAGCAAGAGGAAAGCAAAGAAAGCAGTGGGTCACTTTCATGCTGACTTCAGTCCTGCTGCAAGTTCTAGGACAAAAAGCTTTTCCTCTCAAGATCCAAGCAGCAAAGCAGAGATTTCCATGCAAAAGGCAAAGTATTTTCAACTGTTCAGAACAAAGGAAATCTCTTTTTATAGGAGAGAAAATTTTGGGTAGGCTATAAACATAAACAGACCTAACACAATCCGTGCTCACAAAATTAGAGCAATCTGTCACAAATGAAAGACTACAAAACAGACTTACACCAAATACTGATAAAGAGAAGGAATGGAAAAATTGCAGCAAAGAAAGCCCCAGCAGCATTATTAATTACTATATATTTTGTAACTTATACCATAATGGTGTCTTGAGGCCCCTATCCACATTTAAAAATTAAGCTTGAGATATGAGCTGTTGTGTATCTGGTTGGTTAGTGCCCCCAAGGGAGTGGGAGAATTGAAAGAAAACTTAATCTCTGATTGTTAATAATGTTGGTAATTGAGTAGAGTCTTAGGACAACACAAAGGCAATTTTTTTTGTTGCTATTAATTTGAGCTTTGTTATAATGTTTTTAATAATAATAAAAAATTTCCTCAAGCTGAATTCAACAGTGGAAAAGGGGCTTAATGAGCTGTTACTGTTTAGTGTTTGTGCTGCAAAGGTTTGATTGACTTAACATTCTCCGTATTCATTAAATAAGTAAATGAAATCAAACCAGGTTGTTACCCTTTTATATGAGAGCTTTTGTTGTTTGTCTGTGGGGAAAGAGAGAGCTTTTCCTTTGCTTAACCTTAGGCACAGAGGTTGTTTTTTGGAGGGTGGCAGGACAAGAGAGCATCTTCTTTTCTCAAATATGTTTAGAATTCAGCTCAGTCTGTCAAAATCATAACTACAACTGGTTAATGATCAACAAGCCGAAATCAGCGACATATGCAGAGTAGATGAATCCTTCTAGTTTTTTTTTGTCTTTCTATGGACTATTCTATTCAACTGTGCAAACTGTGACCAACCACTGCTCCTTTAGACAAATACTCCAAAAAGTGCTTATACTCCAGGTAGGCAAAAAATCCCACCAGAGACCACGGGGTGAGAGAGCACCTGCTGTTTGGGTTTTCCAGGTGGAGACCTGATGCACAAAGAGAATAAGTGTCTGTGGGGCAAAACATGGGCAAAACATGAGAAGAAATGCAGTTCTTTCAGGTTCCTTTCAGGTACCGTAATCGTATAATCAGCTCTCATATTTTGAAGGACACGCAGATCAAAATACAGAGGGAGAGATGAAAGGTGTTTAAAGAGAAGTCAGTATTTGTATTTATTTGTATGGACTTCAGTCCATATCTTAACAAGAGATGAATTAAATGATTTTAACAAAAATGACTTACAGATGAAAATAAGTCATTCTAAAATGCAAAGCTTACTGAGCAGCTTTGGATGCAGCTATCTAGATCAGATCAAAACTGACTCAGAAATCCCTTTGTTACCTCTAATTAATAACCCCCTGCTCCGTACTTCAGTGACATGCTGAAAGACACTTGGATAAATTATTTTGAAAAGTATTGTTAAAAAAGGCAACACAGTGTTTGATAATTGTTATTCAATCTACTCTGAAATAAAACTTTTGAAATTGTGCTTTGCAATAATTTTAAATGTATCAAGGAAGTTCTCCATCCACTAATTATATCACTTCTGCAGTTTCAGACAGAACAGAATTTGAGATCTCTGCAAAGGTTAAAGTCCTATTTAAAATGAAAAGATACTTTCAACGTTAAACATGTGAATAACTTTACACATGAGAACAATTCCATTTGGTACTATTCATGTATATAATCACATATCATTATACTTGAGTTAAATTCTGCTAATCCTTGTTTTGGATTGGGTCACACTGCTAATTTTTAAAAGACTTCATTCATTTCAGTGCATATTTTTGGTTGCAATGCAAAAGAGCTTTGTAATTTAAAAACATTCTCAAGAAAAGAATCTCTCAGAAGTAGCCCCTTTCTTTGACACTAAAGTTGTTGTTTTCACTATCATTACATAAAGATAATTTAGTAGTTAATTGATACAGATGATATGCAAATGAATAACCACATTCTGCAGCAAGGAAAAAAAAAATAAGGCATCTTTTTTATACAAGGCCACCTAGTAGCTCTTTATTAACTGGCAGCCTCTGCAATATCTTGTATATTGTTGACATTCCTTAGCTTGGGCGAACAGTAACATGCATACAATACTCCCATCACACCCTTCCCTAACTCAGTCAACCCTATTCATGAGTTACACACCTGTGCATATTTGCAGTCCGTTCAACTGTGGTGTGAGAAATATTAGCTTTCAAGGTGGACTCAGTAAAACTGTTTCCCCCCCTTTTTGTACTTCACAAGTGCTAAAAGAATAGTTAGGAAGTCACAGGCTCTACATCTTGCATAATTCTTACGCTTGATGCTATCAAGGTATCATATCGGTTTCACTTCATCGAACAGTAGAGATAGAAGCACATCAACAGAAAACCCACACCAGACAGTATTTGGTTCTTTTCAACTCTACCAGATGGTCTAATGAGACACAAAGTTTCTTTCTCTTGCATCTGAGATGATCATACATATTAAATTGTCACCATCCCGAATGTTCAAATCATATAGAAGTATACCAGCACTTTAGGGAGATAAAACTTTCATCAGTTCTACATTAAAATATTTTACCAGAAATCATGGGGAATCTTTTAAGGAAATGATGAGATTACTAATGACAGTAATTTAATATTTTATGCCAACTTTTTACAGTTATTTCAAATATCTGTATATGGTTATGGCACATGAAATGCACCGTATTTATCTTTCTGCACTAAAGTCCTCGTCTACATAGAGAACTCAGTGGATGGAGGGATGTTGCTGTCTGCAGTCTGCTGCAATCTGCACTTAAATGCAAAACTCTCTTATTCCTAAATGCCTGGGTGTCCTTTTGTAGAAATACAGTAGTGATGGAACCGTTTGTGTATAGACACACGTGGGAGAGATTTTGACAGTTCACTGTCCTCTTCATTGACACCATGATTAAATCCAGGCAAAATTAAGTCCCAGGGTTGAATTGAGATTGAGATTGACCTGAAGTCTATCATCTGACTGCTGTGGTTCTAGCCTTTTCCGTCATTAACAGATTATTTCTGCTGGACTTGAATGAGGACATGCCAATTCCAATTTATGTGGAAATTCACCCAAGCCAGAGCCAAGAAAAAGTTCTAAACTTTTTTAATGTACATACCAATTATTCTCTAACATAAGCTACTTCCTGTTGGCCAGGGGAAGTAACTGTCATATTTATTCAGGACTAAAATACAGTTATTGAACAGGTAAGATATTTACGTACAAAAATTTTTTGCTGAACATAACTACATGTAGTACAGATACTGTTTAGAGTGTCATTGCTGCAGGAAATAAAATTTCATCTTAAACTTTGGGTCAAATGATAAGTTGAAAACTACTTTGAACAAAAAAAAAAAAAAGAACAATTGTCAGCATCCTTTCCGAAGTGTTCGGTGAAATCTCCTTTCTTGTGTTCATTCTCAGAGGGTTCAAGGATGTATGGTAGAGCTACTGAAGATACACAAAAGCTGTAATTCATGTTTTAAAGGCTTATCCTCATCTGTTTCTTGATTTACTCTTGTGTTTAAAGCCCTGATAAGTACATCTTACTGCACCATTAGGGTGAATGAATTTACTATGGAATGAATAGAAGTGGAGAATTAAAAAGGTCTAAATCCTGCATGACAAGCATGGAGAAAAGCTGTAAGGTAGCAGCTCCTGAATGGTGAATGTACTCCCCACTGTATTCTGTTCATTCAAATAACTTCCCAAGAAAACAGTGAAATTAATAGTTTTGAAGACTTTTAAAACAAGGCCTTTGTAATGTTAAAAAGAATGGACAAAACATTAGAAAACAGATTATAGACAAGAATTCATCACAAATGGGTATTTTGCTAAATGAATAGATAAATATTTTAGTGTTGCAATTTCACTGAATCACACCATGATGTCATCAAAAGAATTTCCAGATTACTACAGTGAGGGATTCTACTGGTGATGCAATGGCATTTGAGACTGTGACGCTCTGATTCTGTTTGCCTTAACTTTTACAAGGAGAGTAATTGAACATAAGATAATAAACATACTTCTGTGTCATTTCAGGCAGCATAAAACCACTGGGGGAAAAAAAAACCACTGACATGAGGGATTCGTAAAAGAAACCCAGTTTACCTTCATTTTGCCTTGAATTGGTAAAATGATCATGAAACTCAAAAAGAAAAAGTACAGAAATGCTGTACAATTTCTTCTGAGATCCTGACTAAAATGCATCCACACCTGGAGGTTTTAGAAAGCAGTGATTCCACAATCACTCAAGGGAGAATTACGTTTCAACCCTTCTTTCTCTAAACCACTTATTTCTGTCAGCGAGATGATGAAAATGAACTTAAAGCATCAATTTGAAAATGACTAATTTTCCCTTTGCAAATTTGTAATGTTACCATAAGGATGCAGAAAGCATAGAATCTTACAAAATGAAACATTCTGCTGTGCCCAGTTAAGTTTACAGGGTGCCAATACATTTATTTTACAGACCCTTTTTTACAGAAAGTGTCTGTGTGCCAGTTCTGAACAGATCTGAGGTCACAATATATATTATTTTCAATTATCTATAAGTAAGATGTTGTTATAACTGAGTCACTGGAAAGATTTTTGAAGTATTTGTGTTGCCTTAAGCCAAGTACAAACAGAAAAGCTGTAACGTGGTCAAAGAAATTGCAGAGTAGTTTAAGACCATCTACCTGTGTGAGACTATGCCATCCTCAGATGCTTTTGTTCACAGTTGCTGATGTCATAGGAGTACATTTTTATCAAATTGATGAAGAATTGCTAGTTACAATAGCTGGGAATTTGGCTGATAACTTTTAATATTTCTTAATGAGATTGAAGTATGTTAACATCAGAATTTTAAACCAAATTTACTATGATCTAAAACATATAGCTAATTGCTGTAAAGATAGAAGTATCTCAGAATTATTTCTAATAAACATAAACAAATTAAACAGTCACACGTAAAAGGTATCACATGATTTTAGGCATCTTTAATACCTGGTGGGTTTGACAGTGTGAATGGCACATCTGACTTCAGAGAAAATATCCTTATACAAGTAATCAATGCAGTAATTGTGATGTATAGACTTGGAAACCTGAGGCAAGATTTAGGGTTGCCCAATTTTATGTTTATAATGTGGGAGTATATACCAGAGGTAGTCAGTCACTCGAAGATTCTTTCACAGGCAATGGGTTTGCGACGGTGTTCAATTCATCAGGTATAGGTGTCCATTTTAGGGTAAGACACACCATGTCTTGGGATCCATTTATTGTATTCACTCAACCTCCAGTTACCATTTCAGCAGCCTCAGGTGATTAACTCATGTTTTATCAGCTAGGATGTGAGCAACCACAGTTAGTGATACGAATTTCACCATCACTGTCCATACTCAGTTCTGTTTAAATCATTGGCAAATTTGCCATTAAAAGTGAGTATTTTGAATCATATCCACACACAAACAAAAAAAAATCCATTTTTTCACACCCTTAGTATTAGAAGCAGAACTCCATTGACAAGTGCCTGTCTTTCTGCTTGAGTGTATGTACTTTGCTATAGAAATTCCCAACTACGTAGATTTCCTGGCCCCATCATCACTTAAGCCAAGCATTACTTCAGGTTACCATTAGAACTGCATGTCTCTGGAACTTCAGCAAAACACCTAATCCCTGATTTCAAATGTCTTCACCTCATGCAAGCTCATTGTTCTCTTGCCAGCTACGATCATAAATTCTAATTTATTCCAACGTTAAACATATCCATTAGTCTCGCAGTTAAGCAAGTCTGAAAAACAAAGAAGGAAAACGAAAATCACTGAAAATCATGTTGTTAAACTGGCAGGAAACCCAAACAGCTCCAAGCATGTGACGCCGTGAAATGAAAGAGAATAGCGACATAGTTCACAATGGGCTTGTTCCAACAAGACGGAATTTAACAGGAGCTATTGACATCCGCAGGAGAGTCAAGCCTGGTATAATGATACTATTTAGAGAACTGGTACAAAAGCACCTGTCTAGATTTTGAGAATGACCTTGATATACTTTCAAGAGAAAACCATGTGTAACAATTTAAGATAAATTATTCCTTTCCCTCTAAGTAATTCAAAAGTGTTAGACTAAGAAAAGCCCTGCTAGGTCAGAGTAAATGTCCTCAAATCCTGCCTTGGAGAGGGGCCAAAAGCAAGGGAAGAGATTAAGAACAGGGTGAAACTGTAGCAATGCATCTGCAGTGATTTAGGGCTCAGGGACCTCCTGGGGAAGAGGTGTCTTTGCATTTATCAATTTCCAATAGCGGTTGCTTCCTTTAATTTATGCAGGTATTTTTTGATCCTTTTTTTTAGTATTTTAGCAGCCACATTGCACTGTAGCAAGGAAGCCTGTACAATGTGAAATGAACAACCCTTTTTTGCTTGTTAGTTTTGAGTATACAATGCACAAGTTTTATTTGATGCTTCCTAGCTTGCTTTTTTTCTTTGAGAAAACTGTAAAGCAACTCTTCTATATTGAATGTCTCCAAGCCACTCATGATTTTATATTTCTTCTGTCATATTCCTCCTTTAGCCATTTCTTTTGCTTCCTCATCAGTTTTAGTCCACTTAGTCTTTCCTTATACAGAAGCCAGTGCACAATTTTGATTTTTTTGGTCCTTTTCTGAACCTTTTCCAGTTAAACTATATACTTTCTGAGTCAAAGGAACCAATCATTCAAAAAGTAATTGTAGCTGTAGCCATACACTGGACTTTTTCTCTGTTTTGCTATTTCTCTCGTAATAATTTCTAAAGTTTATTTGGCCATTGCTAAGTGTTGATCTGCTGTTTTCATAGAATTATTATAAACTATATGTATAACTAATACAAATATCTATCACAATATTTGCTGATGCTGCTTATCTTAGGTGGCTATTTTTGGTGCCCTAGGGGCACAACATTCATTTTAATCTTGGTTTTCCTCCTTAGCCAAAGGAGAAAGCTAGATATTTCTTCATAGCTCTGCTTCAGATTTAGGATTAAAGTTATATCAAACTGAGAGAAAGAGTAAGTGCAAAGTTTACAGGGAGTCTCTGCATAGTTTACACAGACCCATAAAATTGCAGGTTTTAACTCCATCTCTCCATCTCACCTGAAGGAATACAGATCGACTTCAGCTCCTTGTTAATATTTAAAACATTTTCTCTTGCTTCTCTGAGGCATCTAATACAGTTATCTTTGACCTATTGACTGGCCTCATCCATACCAAGTATTATTCTTGCTGCTTGAGTATTCTTGTTCAAATCAATAAAGGTAAAGGCAGCATGATCTGCCTATAGATGGAAGATGTCCTCACATATTATATACTTTGTCATGTTGGCTGCCTAAATTTATTCTAATTTCACAAAGAAATTATAAGTACATTTTAGTGGAAATCCCCTGCAAGAACCAGTCTTGCCTGTAAATTGAAGTATTATTCCCAAAAATAATCAGTTCTTTTGACGTTATCTGTCAACTGTACAAAGACATGGTATAAGACATCACCTATATGAAGTTTCAGCTTAGTATTGATACTTCAGCATCTCTGATTATTGCTTCAAAGATGTGTCAGGGTGCATTTGAACTCAGTTCATTTTGTTACACTTTGAAGTACTTTCAACAATTGAGACAACCAGAATTGAAAAGTAGCTGCCTGGAATCCATGCAGGGTCAGATTCCTTGCTAGGAATCAGTTTTTAAAATCATATAAAACATATAGAGATATGTTCCTGCCTGTGATTATTATTATTTCTTTATTACTAGCTGAAATTATTTTTGCTCTATAACCTGCAATTTATTCCAGAATGCCATTTATTTTAATGAGAAGCTCCCACCTCTCAGAAGTCAGAAAATTTCTAGAAAAATGTTATAATTTTACAGCTGTGTCATCAAAAGTACATGTTGGTTGAAGTCAGCTTGAGCAGGAAGAACCAGCTATAGAAAAGGAGGCACAGCCTGACAACTGGCTGTTTCAGTTATGAAACCCCTAGACAAATCTCTCAAATAAGCTGAGTTCACTGGTGAACTGAGGCCTTGAGGCTGAGATTGTCTAGCCTGCAATAAATGTATTGCCCTGTTCCTAAGGGTGGCAAGAAACTGTTCTGGTCTTACCAAACCAAATCCACTGTCCCTGTGACACAGTAATCAATTGGGAGAGAGTTATGAAGGCAAGGAGTGATTGTTTCAAGGGTCTTGGTACATTCTTCAGCTGGTGTTGTTCTTCAGTTCAGTTTCACTGAGTCACAAGCACTCTACTAAATGGTCAAGGTATTGGATGAGGAACATGAGGGCAGTAAGGCTCCCTATTTCCTTCTCCAAGTCAGGACGAATCTCAATTTTGCTAAAATTTCACTTCAACAAAAGTGGTGGGATTTTGAGGTGTTTTTTATCCTACAGGCAAGGAACAGAGTGAAAGAACAGTGACAGTACTTGATGGTGTAAACCTTAGAGCAAAAAATGCTGCAAGACTCTACTGCACACTCCATTTCTGTCTTCTCTCTGGTTTTTATACTGTTCCTCCATTTTCACAAACCCCAATGCCTTTTTCCTTCTTGCATGCCTGACAGAAATGTCCCTATTAAAGAGAGAGAGAAAATTTACAGTACCTTAGATTGAACCTATTACTTACTTATCCCTGTTCGCTCTGAAAGAAACATAGGGATATGAGTCAATCTGTTGTTCCCAGGATACCTCCAAGGAGAGGTGGCTCAGCTTGCTGTAAAACCCTGCCCTAACAACAGCAAAGTTAATTTGTCAGTCACATGCTTATCCCTGGCACAAAAGAAAATGTCAGAGATGGGAGTGGAAGTGTCTGGTTTACTGGCATAACATCGGGACGGGGAGATCACTGTGGCTGTAGTAATCTGCGCTGTGGGACTGGGTGATGACCTTCAGGTGATGAGAATTCTTTGGATGAGTAAGTGAAAACCTGGCTGTTTGTGTCTTTAAAAAAATCAGAATATTCTCAAACAAGATTTTGCTAACTATACTTGCTTCACGCACAGAGTGCAATGTGCTGCATAAGAAAAGAATAGCCATACATTTTATAAACTATTCACTTATTTTAGGTTACAAATGTACATACGTGTACATATTGTTTTGGCAGAACAGCAACGGTTACGTCTGATGGAGAGAGCAGATAAAAACACATGTTACACAAGTGTACCATATCAAGAACAACCTTCTCTTAGCTGGATCCTCTTATAGCTATTGTCACAGAATCACAGAATCACAGAATCACAGAATAGTAGGGGTTGGAAGGGACCTCTGTGGGTCATCTAGTCCAACCCCCCCGCCGAAGCAGGGTCACCTACAGCAGGCTGCACAGGACCG
>Ga0065711_1030643_pt1 | contig 31881 bp, 19 predicted proteins | sample Hoacrofraction12_FD_59098 | JGI IMG/M metagenome (GOLD analysis project Ga0065711, IMG submission 59098) | Hoatzin crop microbial communities from Cojedes, Venezuela - Epithelial fraction 12 v2 (version 2) | ecosystem: Host-associated > Birds > Digestive system > Esophagus > Crop | place... | reverse complement strand
GGCCGCCGGGGAAGGAGGAAGCGGGCGGCGGTGGCCCTCGGGATGCGGCTGGGCGCGGCGACGGGCGGCAGGAGGGGGCGGCCGGAGCCCGGCCGGGCCCGCGGAGGGCCGTGTCGGCGGGGAGAGCGGATGGAGCTCCCTGAAGGGGACGGGAAGGAATCTGCCGCCCGCAGGCTGGTGCCCCGCCAAGGAGCCGAGGTAAAAGCGCGGGCGGGGCGCGCCGGGATGCCGTCTGTCCCCGCCGCTCTGCGAAGAGGGCAGGGGGCCGGGGGGCGGGGGTCAGCTGCGCTCACCTAACACCCTCTCCTGCCGGAGCATCACCGCTAAGGTGCCGCCGCTAACCCCGGCGCTGCGAGGGTCACCCGGAGCTGCCCGGCGGGGAGAGAGCGGCAGCTGGGGCTGCGGTCGCTGAGCCGTAGGCCGCGGGGGGGTTTGCGGCGGTGCCGGCGGTGCAGCGGGACGTGAGCTGCAGCCGTGTGCGCGGCGGGTCGGTGGGCCGGCCTGCTCTGGCTGCGTCCTCGCTGAGAGCCGTGGGCCGCACCGCCGGGAAGGCTCCGCGGGTTCAGCCAGGATCGGGAGAGACGCGCTCCTGCGCGCGGGAAATCTGCTGCTCTCTGTCTGTCCAGCAAAGGCAGCGCTGGTGACGCTTATTTTTCAGCTACTTGTGTTTATCCTGTTTTCTTCCCTTGGGGCTCAGACAGATCACCAGTCTCCCCCAGAACCAGGGCACCCCATTTACCGTGCCTTTCTGTGACGGATGGGCAGCCTGTTTCACACATCTGGGGTGGATGCCCTCCCTATTCTGAAGGGCAACCAGAATATTCTGGTTGTCACCTGGTGCCATTCTGCGTTTTTATTGTTGCATAGACCTACCACATCTGGAGACTTAGAGCCACATCAGCAAAGGCCTTTTCTCGCAAACACAACATCCTATTTCCGTACTACTTTGTTTTATTCTTCACAGTCATAAATGAACAACAGTAAAGCTGCAACATCTTCTGCATTTATCAGCCACCACAGAATCATAGAATGGTAAGGGCTGGAAGAGACCTTAAAGATCATCTGGTTCCATCCAACCCCCCTGCCATGAGCAGGGACACCTTCCACCAGACCAGGTTGCTCAGAGCTCCATCCAGCCTGGCCTTGAACACTGCGAGGGAGGGGGCAGCCACAGCTTCTCTGGGCAACCTGTGCCAGGGCCTCACTACCCTCATGCTGAAGAATTTCTTCCTAATATCTAATCTAAATCTGCCCTCTTTTAGTTTACAGCCATTCCCCCATGTCCTATCACTACACAGCCTTGTGAAAAGTCCCTCTCCATCCTTCCTGTAGGCCCCTTCAGGTACTGGCAGGCTGCTCTAAGGTCACCCCGGAGCCTTCTCATCACCACATCTGTTTTCTTTTCTTCCTCTCTCTTCCCTTTCATATATCCACACACCCAGCCCTGCTGTTGCATGTGAATCGTTAACAGAAGTCATCACTGTGGAGTTAACTGAAAGGTTTTACTAATGATTAAATGATGATCAAATTATAATTAATCAGTGATTGAGTGGTAATTAAACGATGATCAAATTATCATTAAGCAATAACTGATAATTAAACAGCAATGTAACAATGACTTAATAATTAGTTGATAATTAAGCTGTAGTGAAATTGTACTTGATCAGTGATCTAATTGATGAATTCAACAATGATGATTAGACAGCGGTCAAACATTCTGCTACTTACGACTTCTAATACTTAAGCTATAGCTGGATATATATATATGTTGCTAGCATACAATATACTTTTAGTAATGTATACAATATGCTAATGTAAAATGTCACTTACCTTGTTATAGATGCCAGATGCCAGGTAGGGGATGTCTAGCCTGGAGGAATAACCTTGAGAGGCATCCCTGCCCGAGGGGAGATCACAGCCGTACAGGAGAGCGCAGTGGGCTTGGGAGGGCTACAGACACCTAGAGCGTCAAGTGACCGACTTGTAGTCACAGCCCCTGCTCAGCTGTAGTCGCTGTCGTTAGCCTGGTCCTGGCTCAGGCTGTAAGAGGTGGCCCAGACTCCGTGGTTCCCGAGAAGATATGGCCCAGCCCAGTTCCTGCGGTTTGCGTGGCAGCACTGGTTTGTCGGTGATGCCTGCGCCCACGTGCTGCTTGCTCAGTCAGAGTGGGTGCACCCAGCACACCCACCCAGGTGGCAGGTACTCGGGGAGCTCCTTTAATCTGCACCTTGCTTGTTCAGAGCCTGCGAAATGGCTGGTTTCTTAGCAAGCCCTGAGGGCACGACTGCGTTTAGAAATGGAATTGGACGAGCTAGGCAGAAGGAGCTATCCTGCAATACCTCATTCCTCAGGAATAGCTCCTTCTGGACAGACTTCCCCAAGACCAAGAACCCTTCGTCCTCGGTTGTTCGGATTTCTTTAATTTGCAAAGAGTTGCTATTTCTTCAGCGTACCACATTTAGTAGCTGTTTTTTCAATACCTGTTCTAGATAATTTACGTGTGTGGATTACCAGTATGGTTAAACTATAAAATGTTTATGACAACAAAACCAGGCAGATTTGTTACATATCTGGGAAAAACAGATTCCCTCCTGTCTTTTATATTCTTAAGCTGAAGATGCACTAAGGTTGAAACTGCCTTTTGCTGTATTTGTGTACAGTATCTTGTATGCAGGGGCCCTGGTCTTATTTTAGCAAAAGACTGTGACACAGGAGGGTAAAATACAAATTATCCACAGCACCTCTGATAAGTCAGTGCACATTTAGCTCTGAGATTCCAGGAGCAGACAGCAAAAGGTAATAGCTGGTGCCATTATTAGCAGCAGCTTTGTCTAATATAATTCTTCTTTTTTTAACAAATAGGGATGTAAATTTTATACTAAAGCACAAGCGAGCTTAAACCAAAAGCCACATTTAAGATTTTAGAGCGCTCCAGCAGATCACTGAAAATATGCAGCAATTTTTATACAGATAAATTCTCTAACAACTTAATACTTTTTTTACCTCTCTCACAAATTAAAATTAAATTCAGACAGATGCAGATTGCATAACGAATTTTAAAGCCACATAAGCCTTTGATGTCATCTTCTAAAAGACAGCTCCTCACAAAACTCCTTAAGTCTCTGTGTTAAGCTTTTAACTTGCAGAACCCTCTTCTCCAGGCAGCTTTCCACTCCCGCTCGATCTGCATAGCGACCTTACTGCTTGATGGCTGCAGGGAAGAAGGTTGCTTCCCGTGACATTGCATAGCAGGGAGGCAGCCAGATGAAAGTCAGCAGGTGTTGAGAATGGGCTCCCTTCAGATTTATGTGGCAGAGGAAAATTGATATACATGAGAAGTAAGACAGAAGTTGGGGAAATAACTGTAATTAATACACATTCGGTTCATAACCTTCCACTGGTGGCATAGTTTTACCTTCTTAGTGCAAGGGAAATGGAGAAAGTTACCTTTCAGCTGCCACATCCATGTACCTTGCCTGTTAGTTCAGTAGTTTTCAAACTGTGGTCCCCGGATTTCTAGGGATTTATGAACAACCTGTAAAAGGTAACTACAGTTAAATGAGAAAAGTAGGCCAGTCTACCAGTAAATTTACATTCAAGATGCAATTCTAAAATTTCTGGGGTTTCTGAACTGGACAGGGTTAGTTCCTGTGTATCTGTACATTTTCACTTTCCTAATAGTGCTTAAATTCCATCTCCATGGACAGAAGAAGTTTTTGTGTTCATTGACAGGCTCTGAGGAATGGCAGAGCAAAATAGACGTCTGTGCCATTGATTTCTACCTCTTACACCGCATAAGTCCTGCAAAGGGCCAAGTCCAAGCCCTCTCCACCTCCCTAGCCACTTCTCTTACACTTGAAGCTATCATTAACCTGTTAGCCTGTGCAGTGTTATGCCTTTAGAAGAAGCAAAAAGTAAAGTTCTAAGAGAACTGAGAGATCAAGTGCACCATTTGGTGGATGAGAAGCTCAACATGAGCTGGCAATGTGTGCTTGCAGCCCAGAAAGCCAACCATATCCTGGGCTGCATCAAGAGAAGCATGGCCAGCAGGTCGAGTGAGGTGATTATGCCCCTTTGCTCCGCTCTCGTAAGACCCCACCTGGAGTCCTGTGTCCAGGTCTGGAGCCCCCAGCATAAGAAGAACATGGATGTGTTGGAGTGGGTCCAGAGGAGGGCCATGAAGATGATCTGAGGGCTGGAGTACCTGTCCTAGGAGGACAGGCTGAGGGAGTTGGGGCTGTTCAGCCTGGACAAGAGAAGGCTCCGGGGTGACCTTAGAGCAGCCTTCCAGTACCTGAAGGGGCCTGCAGAAAGGATGGAGAGGGACTTTTCACAAGGGAGTGTAGTGATAGGACAAGGGGGAATGGCTCTAAACCACAAGAGGGCAGATTTAGATTAGGTATTAGGAAGAAATTTTTCACTATGAGGGTAGTGAGGCCCTGGCACAGGTTGCCCAGAGAAGCTGTGGCTGCCCCTTCCGTGGCAGTGTTCAAGGCTGGGTTGGATGGAGCTCTGAGCAACCTGGTCTGGTGGAAGATGGCCCTGCTCATGGCAGGGGGGTTGGAACCAGATGATCTTTAAGGTCCCTTCCAACCCAAACCATTCTATGATTCTGTGATTCTGTGATCACCAGCAGCCCTGGTCTTTGCCATAGCAGGAAGCATTTTAGTGAAAGTTAAATGAAACAGCCTGGCTTATTTGACATGCATTGTCTAGAAACAACATAATGACAACTGCTGTAAGCAGTGCTTAAAGAGGTAAGAGATATATTTGGTACCTGTTAGTAAAATACAACCAAAGAACGGCGGCTGAGCTCCTACTGTTAAGATTCTGCTGAATGTTTTTAGAAGCACAGCTCTTGCCGGGATGGTTTGTATTTTCTAGGGAGCCCAACTCCCAGTTTGGCATCCAGGTGTAATGGTCAGACCCGTGAATGCTTGGCTCTGCTGGACACCGCTGTTTTCAAGGCAATCCTGAACACATCGCAGAAATACTGTCTGGCACCTGACCTACTAAAAGCTGTCAGAAAATCAGAGGAATTGCAGCTGAGAAAAGCTGGCCGTCTGGTCCAGCACTAGGGATCAGCTCATGGTAGGGACCTCAGGTTTCAGAAGCTGAAGGTATCTGTACCCAAAAGTCAGCCGTCAGCTTGCATGTATGAAACAGAAGCAGATCTATGTGTCTCTTTATGACTTCGTGAAGCTTGCATCAGTTGCCTCAGATTCAGGCAGGACTGTTTGCTGGTGCACTAATAATATCACAGCCAAGGCAAAGCTTTTGTCTCTGCCAGAGGGTTTAATTAGTAGAGGAGCTTGGTGCTCAGGTTGCAGCTTGTCCGGACAATGTTAGGTTGGGGCGTAGAAGTGGTTTTTTGCACACAGGTTGCAACTTGGGATGCCGCTATAGGATCAACACACAAGTCAAAACTACAACTGATGTGAATACTGTTACCACTACCACCATTGTGGCTGAGGTGGGGACTGTAGCAGCTGGCCTTCCCATGATGTTTTCTGAGAGCCTACTTTTGTTTCCACAGAGATGACTCTATGGCTTCTGACCACCTGACTTCAGCTGTTTTTGTGTTAGGAAAGGAGTGGCTTTTCCCATTGACACTGAAGAGGCGTGTAGTTCAGCAAAAAGGAAACATTTAATGTTGTAATCATAAAGGAATGCTTACGGCCTTGTCTCACGGAGCAGGCAGTGGAAGACAGAGATGCCCTCTCCTACATCAGTTATCCAGGAGCCTCCTAAAATTCTACAGCTTTGAAACAGGTACGAAGATGTGTTCCGGGAATGCCTGCCCGTAGGGATACCTCTGTGGAGAGCAGTTTGGAGCAGACAGAAAACCAGCTTTCCCTTTTAAAGCACTAGCACAACAGACACTATTCTGCACTCCAAACAGGACATTACTCATTTTTCTACTCTTCCTCAGTGTGTGCAGAGGTAACTTTTTCCTGAATAGTGTAATTCAGACAAGTAATTAGGGGACTAATGAACATGGGAATGTAGATTTGGAACCAGGTGAACCAGGCGTTTCTGGAAGGAGTCTTCATCATGAGGATCTAAGTAAAGAAACAAGCCGAATATATAGCTTTATATCACCATAGCTTCTAAATGTGTTTAAGCAATGGCTCAGTTCTACGTAGGACATATATAAAAGTGTCCTCCACTGCAAGCATTTGCATGGTTGCAAAGTAGTTACTAGCTGCAAAGTAGTTACTATATACTATTCATATAGTTGAAGTTACTATATACTATTCATATAGGGTTGTTTTTAAAGCACTATAAAATCCAATTCTGATTCTTGCTTTTCTTATCAAACTTTTCTTTTTCCTGTCAGAAATGCCACTTAAATATGTAAAGAAGAACAAGTAAGCTTTCTGTTTCCCCGAAAAAGGGAAAAAACTGAAAGAGACAGTACCAACAGCTTCTGAAAACTGAATAGCTTCTGTAAAGTCAGAACCATCCGAGTGAGCAGAAAACAGCCTGACCAAAAACTCTGGCGTCAAGTCCTGCAGAGATGATCAAACTTCACCTCTGCAGAAGCAAGAAATTTCTGTCTAGATTTGGATGTCTCGGGTTCCCAGTGTTACAGCCAAGCAGCGGGGAGGAGGTCAGCGTCTCCCCTCTTTTCTAGATCCTTCAGCTTAATGTTGGTATGAACGTGAGTATTTGACTGACTTTAATAAGCTCCTGACCATTGTTAGCCTCTGTGGTTGTTCCACTACCCACTGAAAGCAGCCTTTTCCTCTGCAAATAAACTGATAAAGAGCGTTTCCGAGAGCGTGACTGCTGACAGCCCAGGCAGCAGAGGGAGATCTGCAGAGAAGCAGGAGTGCCTGCTTGACGGTTGTTTTCCGTGAGGTGTTCTGAGTTGCCAAACCAGAGTAAGAGTGCTAAGGTCTTGAGTTGTGTCGCTGATGATGTGAAGCCAGGGTACTTCAGAAGCTGTTGTGAACATGACGCTGTGACCTGCATGGCTGCTTTCCAGTCCTGTGTGCTTCTTCAGAGTTAGCTGGTTCCGTGTATGAAGCAAGGAGGTCCCTCCGGGGAGGGTGGTGCTCACCTCTGCCAGCTTACCCACCCTGCCGAGTGCCAGGAGCTGGGACACCAGTAGATGGGGTCCCAGCACAACCTTCCCAGCAGTCAGGGCCCGTGGACAACTGACTGGCGGGCAGGAGGCTCAAAGGGAGTCCACCTGCAGGGACCTGGGGAGAACCTTCTGGAGATGCGGGTGAGCCTGACCCTTAACAAGACGGGCTGCAGAAGAGCAAGACCTCGGGTGAGCCTCCCTGTGACTCACCTCGTGAGGCTGCAGCCCACAGAGCTCAGCTGGCCAGCAGACAGATGTTCTGGAGATGCAGGGACGACACGGTTTCTCCCTTTTTAGTAGAAGGTGGTATGAGGGAGAGGCCTCTTGCTTGAGTGGGGGTTAGTAATCCTTCAGTGTCTACCCCGAGAGCTACAGAGCTCACTGTGGGCTCAGTTTTTGTAGCTCAGATCTCCAGCATAGTTGGGAGACAAAAGTTGCTTTACTCCCGGAGAACTAAACTACCTTGTAGCTTTTCTTTGTCTCCTTTTCTCACTTTCAAGTTTGGAGGCTGGCTCAGCAACAGTGCTAACAATGCTCCTCGCATCAAGAGGAAGCTCAAAAGTGTGCCAGTGTGAGTTGCAGAATATGATTCTGCATTTGTGTGTTCCCTTAATGTTCCTGACTGATTAGCAGAAAATTATAAAAGGGAAAGCCCTGGATTTTGGATGAATAAATGCATTTAAATGCCAGGTCTGTGCATCTGGTGGGTTTCAGGTCTTCATGTCCTGAATCATCATGGATCAGATCTCGCAGCTGAAATGCAGCCATCACCTTTAAAGCCTTTGCAAGGTCCACTAATGCAATACAATGCAGTGTCTGTGAAACAGGACTCTGTAATCAGAAAGAAAATGAAAAGAGATATATGGGAAGACACTGCAGATTCTCATGCATCCGTGTGTAAATCTGTTATCTCTAATTACACTAAATCTTTGAAGCCTTGTGTTTTCGTGAATTGTGAGATAGCACTGATGCCACAGTCTTTCCAAGTATGGTTTGAGATCTCACAGCATCAAGTGCTTGGTCTCTTGACAAATGTTTTGGATAACTGTTGCATATTTTCCATGAGTCTTAGTAAAAGGCCGTTCACAGAAGACTGTCAGATCCCTATACGCCAACAGGAAGCGATTCTCTTAATGGTAAATACAGCAAATCTGTGACTATGGTAATAAAGGCAGTTTTGAAGTAGTCCCAGTATTAGACCCTTCTCAGTGTCCTCCAAGTCATTTGTTCTACATGGTCCATTCTTCCGAGACAGAGAAGAAACGCCACAGTCCTAATTTCTTTCCATCCACACATCATTGCTTAAGCTGCTTCAGATGACAGTGCAGAGAAGGAAAAAGGGTAACATTTTGTTCTGGGAGCACTATTTGATGATCAGAACTTGGTGAAGGCAGAATGTTAAAAATGGGAGAAATTGTCCACTGAAATTCTCCACGGTCGGTCAGCTGGGGGAGCATGAATAACTCAGTTCATAAGGAGAGGGAATGGAAAGTATAAGAGAAAGTCAAACAGCAGATTAAAAAGGGAAGTTTCTGGCACAAGAGAATTCATCTGAACAGCCTGATTTCCCTGACTTTGTGTAAGCTCCTAACAACCAGGCTGTCAGGTGTTCATGGCAGACCAGAGAAGCAGAATAGAAAAGCCAAATATGGCAAAATCTAATTTTTGTGAAGGTGGATGTTTGCTTTAAGAGTGTGTGTGTATACAAAAAAATTATAAATGTTTCAGTTTTAAATTAAAGGCATATAATTTTAAATTACAAACTTATAATTAACAAATATGAGTCAATGGCTAACTGCAACTTGTTAACTTTGCTGTGACTGTATTTCACAGGGTCTAGAGAGCAGGAGACATCCGAGAGACACGCACACGTTACACAGCATACACATGGCTTTAGTGAAGTAAATTGGTATCTTCGTTATCTGGCTTCACACTCTGGGGAGTAAAGTGGAAAAGCACCCATTTGGAAGTGTGTGAGCAACAGAAGGGAAGCACGTGTCATTCCACAGAGGTAAAAGTTTCTCAGATATGTGCTAGGCTAAGATACAAAAGATCTGGCTTTGGTTCTTGGCTCTGACTCAAGTCTTACTGTGTCATTGTGACCATAAAGTGGAAACTAAGTTCTCTGCCTCTAACAGAAACAGATTTCCACACACCCTACATCCACATTGCCTGTTTGTTATGCATTTCAAGCACGGTAACAAACATCACAAAGTCCTATCTAGCTAAGTCAGATCAGAGCTGCGACATGGTGAAAAGGCCTTAGGGGCGCTTTGCTGGAAATTAACTTTGGCTGATCTTCCCTCAACCTCCCACGACAATTCTGTGATGCCCCTACCACGAAGGACCCCTCTGGAGCCTTTTATTTTGGCTTACTCCGTGACTAGCCCTCACCTCTCCGTTTGCTCAAATCGCAGTCTTCCAGCTCTGACAGTTCCTATTTCATTAACTGTCTTTTTTCTTCCTCTCCAGGCTTGGACAAACTGTGCAGGTTTGGCAGCCAATGCCCCAGCGATACCTTGCAATCCGGGGAGGATGCATTGGAAGTGAAGGAATGAGGGCATGAGCAGAGCAGGCGTGCCCCCCTGCAGTAGCCATGTTACACCAAGCCTGGCAGCTCTACGGGAGGTGTTGCCGTTGGTCCAGTCCTTTTATCCATCTCCTCACACTGACTGTGGTGACATTTGGCGTGCTCGCCCCTTTGATTTGCCACCGGCTCCTCCACTCTTACTTCTATTTGCGGCGCTGGCACCTGAACCCCATGAGCCAGGAGTTCCTGGAGCAGAACCAGCAGGAGGGCCAAGCTGCCCTCCATTACTTCGAGAAGCTGCAGGTACCAAACACCTCCGAGGCCTCTGGCAGTGATGCCTTCCAGCCCTTGCTGCTGGTCACCATTATCACTGTGCAGAGGCGGAATGATTTCCACTATGTCTTGCAAGTGGCCTCCCGCTTCCACCGCCTCCTCCAGAAATGTGGTGCACGTTGCCGGAGCCACCGCATCCTCCTCTGTAATGTGGAGTCAGACCCCAGAAGCCATCAGGATGTCAAGCTGCTGAGCAGCTTCTTTCCTATGGTCAGTCGTGACAAAACTGGGGAGAGCCCTGACCCCAGAGTGAACCAGTTTGAGAAGGAGAAGCAGGACTATGTCTTCTGCCTCGAGCAGTCGCTGTTGGCATACAACCCAGAGTACATCCTCATAGTGGAAGATGATGCTGTGCCGGAGGAGGAGATATTCGCTGTCTTGCAACACCTCCTGTTGGCCCGGTTCTCCAAACCATACCTCAGAGACGCACTCTACTTCAAGCTCTACCATCCCGAGAGGCTTCAGCGCTACTTCAACCCCGAACCCATGAGGATCCTCGAGTGGCTGGGTCTAGGCATGTTCCTGGGGCCCGTGCTGAACTGGGTGTACTCCTGGGCAACTGGGCGCCCCAGCCTCACTTGGCCCGTTGTCTTGTTCTTTGCTTTGTACAGCATGGCCCTGTCAGAGCTGGTGGGACGGCATTACATGCTGGAGCTGCGCCGGCTGGCCCCCACGCTGTATAACATCGTGCCAGTCACCGAGTGCTGCACGCCTGCCATGCTCTTCTCCGCTCCTTCTGCCCGCCGTGCCTTAGGTTACCTGAAGGGGCTGCAGTGCCGCCAGGGTTTTGCTAAGGATATTGCCCTCTACTCGCTGCTGCATGCGAAGAGGGAGAACGCCTACGTGGTGGAACCCAACCTGGTCCGGCACGTGGGAATGTATTCCAGCCTTCGGCTAAACGATAACCCGAAACTGCTGTGATCTGCTCATGCCTTTCCAGACAGAAAGCCCAGAGAACTTGCCGCTGGGCAGAGAGACAGTGTGCAAACTCAGATGTTGTGCTGCTCACACTGGGCGTCTGGTGCCTCCAGGTGCAAAAAGAATAACTCTCTTTAAAACAACATTTTATTAAAAAATAAACTTGTGTACATGCAGACCCTATTTAATATATATTTGGAACTAATCACCATGCACCATGTGGGAGGAGAGTGGAGGATTCCAGCTGAGGGTTGTGTGTTGTCGACTCTCCATAGTCATTCTTAGGGAAGAGCTCTCACACCAATATAAACAGCTATACTGCCTGCTCTCCTTTACATTGGTTACAGAAATCCTCATCTCATGGCAACAGAAATGTTGGACAAAGTGAATGTTTCAAATTTAAGCTAGTGAGGGGGAAAAGCCCTTATTTTCCCACCCTTACTAAGGTCTGATGTCTGACCTCTCTCTGTTTCAAAGCTGTGGTTTTAAGCATACCTTTCAAAAGCAGCAGTAATTGATGTGAACTTTCCCACAAATTTCACCTAGATTCCTCAGATTTCACTAAGCCTCTAATTGTTGCTGTCTCTCCCAACAAATCCTATCTGCACCTCCACCCTTCCTACTCCTTTTTTGTGGAACAGAGCCAAAAACAAAGCCTCCACTGCTTTGTTAAAAGTCATCTCTGAAGGTGGGGACAGAGAAATCTAAGAACAGGCACTGGTGAGGCACATTTTCATTGCTGCGTTATAGACATTATAAACAGCGTTATAGACATTATAAACATGACTGCTGTGTTGGTTGGTATCTTCACTAGCTGTAGCGGATCCAGGTTGTTAAAAGAGGCCTTACCAGCTGCTCATTGGACATTCAACATGAATTTACCTTGACTTCCTATCAGCACAGAGGCAAAGGAAAGGTTAGATGAGGTGCTGCTGTCGAGCAGGATCCTTGTTTCGGTTTGGAGCTGTAATTCACAGCTCAGCCTAAGGGGTTCATTCACTGCTCCTGGCAGCAAGCAAAATACTCGTAGGAAACAAAGCTGGCTGTTCATAAAAACAAGCAACCATAGCAATACATCGAGGGGCCACTCCAATACTGGTCCGTTAACTTAATGTGCTCTGGTTTTAGGTGTTTGGGATAGGTACTTTGTACCACAGCTGTGGGCACAGTTAAATATAAAACCATGCAGATGGCAGAGATCTTATGCAGACTCATAACTCGCACCAAAATGTTTGTGTAGTGAAACGCCTACCTTGACTTTAGTGGGTTTTGAATCAAATTCACTTACATGTGGAGTCTGGTTGAACTGTTTTTGAAACCATATTCCTAGCTTTGAAATGAACCAGGTACAATATTTTTGTTGAGTTTTGGTCAGTGGGGTTTGTTTGGGTTTTTTTTGTTTTGGTGCAGGAAGAGCTCTACTTAGAATTTTCTTTCCCCCCGTGTCTTCCAGTTGATCTATGCCTTAAGCTCTTAAAAAGTCCAGTTGTAAATGTGAAAGACATAAAACTCCTGAGAAGTGAAACCAAAGAAAGTTGCAAACCTTCAGCTGTCAGCACATCATGGGGATCAGTTACACAACACAAATGCATAAGGCAAGTTAGCCGATCAGAAATGGCTTCACAACACAAGATCAGTGCTTTGCTCTCTTAGTGATCAGCTGAGATACTTTTCCAACACCTTGGGAAATTGGATGTGAGTGAAAACTCATTTGTGGATTCCATGTCATTCCAAAGGCAAAGCACCTCTCCTGTCAGAGGACACAGGAACAATTGCACAGGCAGAACCACGATTTATTCCCAGCTGCTGAAAACCCCAAAGATACCAGAGTGGTCACACAGTGGCAGGTGGGAAACCTATTCTCAGGCTTTACTATGATGCGGTTAAGATGGCCGGATTTGAGTGCCGGTTTGTATTTATTCCACGAAGTGCCTGCGCGTGTGAGGAAATACAGCTCATTCGTTTATGCATCTTCAGCTGCGTGTGTTTTGGTGCGGTGTGCTTTCTCTTCACGCTTTTTCAGTCATTGTACTGTAAAAATCCAGGACAGTGCCCTTTTCTTTTCATGAGGGTCCATCCATAGTCATTCTTGCAGAGCAAATCTCATAGCAAGCTACAACAAGTGAGACAGGGAAAGGAAAAACAAGGGAGGAAAAGAAAGAAGGAAACCTTAGAAAAGAAACTAACTAGCTATACACAGTTAAGAAGTGTTTTGATGTGGGAAATTATTTATCAATTTGTCTCAAAGTTATTTTCTTTGCCCAGTAGTACTTTATTTGTCATCCTGGAAGTCCAGGGGAGGTCAATAATTTCACTGAGCTTCATAGCTGAAAATTAAGAACATGAGTTTGAGGCATCCCTTCTAAACTAGAAGACAATTTTCAGGGCAGAAGAAATGAGAGAAGTTGGCTAGTAGACCAAACAACATGCAGAGGTCCCACAACTTGAACCTGCCGGTGAGAGATTTTCAGATAAACCCACTGAGACAAGAACTCCTTTGTGCTAGGAGCAGGTTAATAAATTCCTCAGGTCTTTCTGGAATAAATTCTTTAAGTGCCCAATCCACCTTTACAACAGAGATGGTGCTTCTACTGAGCCTGGAGGCTATTTCTGGGTTACTTAGGTACTTGGCTCCCAGCCGACCATGCCAATGTGCCATCTCAGGCAAGCATTCCTTCTGCCGCCCCTGAAATTTCACAAGTAGATTGATTTTTGTTTCTGTTTTCCGTGCCACGTGTTTTATTAGAAATGACAGGTTGGAGAAGTGTACTTTGCCCTTGGAACAGAAAATGGGTGATTACTGTGAGTTCTTAATCCTGTTCGATTTTGTTCCACAGTTCAGGCTAAAAAAACAGTTTCGAACACACAAAGCTTTTCCCTCTCCTTTCTGTTGGGGAGCGGAGCTGAGTTACCGTATTTCAGGCTACATAAATGGAAGGCCTAACATTAACTCCTTGAAACGTGGCCTTAAGAGTTTGGTTTTATTCACATTAAAACCAATTTAGTGACTATTGTTGAAACAAACAATATGGATTTTCTTGGGTGTCGGTTCATTCCCAATAGTTTGGAGCCCATTCTTCAATGGAGCCACTACTGTTTGCACAAGAGGATTCTTTCTTGATGGGCCAGACAGCAGGACTCAAGGTGTTATTGTCCAAGACAATTCAGGGGAAGTTACTCAAACAAAAACTACCTTTGTTTCCAAGGCATGTCCAGCATAAGCATGATTCTGGCAGAACACAAAGCGTAAATTGATAGGCCTCAATTAGATTAGATTAGAAGCCCGAGAGGATTTTATTACTGCAGTAGGTGGCAATGTCTGAGTGAGAAGCCACTGCATTTGAAGAGAAGGAAAAAGCCTTCCTCTCTGTTGTGCAGAGCTGTGAATCGCCAGACTGGGTATTTCAGCAGCAGTTTGGCTGGGTGCAGGGTGAATTACTTTTTCCCTGAAGATATACAAGCAAACTTTCTACCAAATAAACAACCTTTTTATTAAAGCTCTGTTGTCTCTTCTTTTTTAATGCGCCTGTTTTCTTGACTGGCAGATCCATCTCTTCCATAACTGTATTTGACTAAGAAAGATACACCTGTGCGCATCTGCATACATCTGCGTGGATGTAATATTTGCATCCTACAACAATTCAGGTTGAAAAGGACCTCTGAAGGTCCCTGGTCCTGTTCCCTACTCAGGCAGGTCTTATCAGACCAGGTTGCTCAGGTCCTTCTCCAGTCAAGCACTAAGGCATTTTCATAGGGACCTGACATAAAATCAGGCTCTAAGGGCTTGAATTTAATCTTAGTATACTTTTGTATAAAAAAGCTATATATTTCACAGACTAAAAGAGTGATTTTCTGTGGGAGACAGTTGTAGTTACAAAGGCACTGGCAGTTTCTCCCCCGAAGTTAGAGTTTCTTTTTGTGTATTTCCACACCAGCTTTATAGACATCATATCCAGATTCAGCAGATGGCAAAGCCCAACATATGGTTCTGAATAATCCCCAGTAAAACATACATCTGCCAAAAATGCATATATAGAATTAGGTACTAAATGGTCTGTGCTTCTTCACTGCATGTGTCTCTGTTGCTAGAGTAACTTCGTTTCCACAAACTATCTGTCCTGACGTCTCATTCTTTGAGAGAATCCACCCCATCAGCCAGTTTACTCGTGCACCTATAGACGAAGAGCAGCACTAATGTCCATTTCCAAGACTGTTCTGCGTGGCAAGCTGTGAATGCCACATGCCCAGCTGTGTAATCACAGGTTATTTTTAAATGTCGATGAAGAAATACAGTGTTACATTTTCTTGCCCTGTTAGTAAGCCTCTGGCCAGCTATGCATTCTTCAGTGCCTGCTTTCTCTTTCAATTTCTGCCATGGTGTCAGGTGTTCCTCCAGCAGTGCAGAAACCACATCTACAATGGTCTTTTCCGAAAACTGGACCACTTCAGACATCTGTTGTAGTTCGTATTTTGCAAATTGTATGCCAACGTTAACATGCAGCACCAAAGTGTGCTTTTTGGGGGGAACTACATGCTGCTTAGATAAACAGGTAATAAACACTTAGGTGTCTCCCATTATAGCAGCCGGTTGTTTGCCTACTTGCTTTTTTCAAACCAAAATGTCAACAGAAAGGCACAGAGACCAGTGTCATTACTGCATTTATCTTCATGTCCTGTTACAGCTGTTTTGCATAGCCCAGAAATGTTGCCACTGGCAGCCAGATTTGAAGTTGTGTCCTTGTCTGCTATCCCCGCTATTGAAATTATTACAAAGATTTGGATTTTGATAACAGTAATGTTATGTGCTTGTCTGTTTTCCAGTCCAAGTCATGGTGTATGTTGCAGCCCAGCTTTAAGGCGCAAAGAACGAAGAGCAAGCAAACCCTGGCTGTGCAGTCCCCTGAGTGCTCCTTGTGGGCCTGAGTCTGTTCTGCCCAGCACCCTCCATGCCCTGCCAGATGCACGTGTCTGCAGGCACAGCTGTGGAGTCAGAAACACAGGTGATTTCTTTCAGTGGGGCTAAAGGCCAGGCTCTCTGCCTTGGGGGTGAGGGCTGTAGGTGAACAGGGAAAACAAACCACTTAATAAACAATACCTCTGATTAGATAGGGATGAACAAGCTGGACTTTGAGACAGTTAAGCAAGACTGCAGAGTACAGAAAACAGGAAACATCCAGCACGGTGTGGAGAGGTGAGGAGGAGGCAGACTCTGCTCAGCTCAAGTCTGCACTGATGAGACTTTAACCCCGTCATCACGCAGGCGGCAGCACTCTCTTGGGCACAAACAGCCAGGTGTTTTTCATGTGAATGCATATTATACTCAGACATTCTTCCAACTTCCAGCGTTTTTTTCCATTACATTTCAAACCCTTTTACAGGGCTGACCATATACAAAAGTGTTGATAAGATTAATAGTACTTCATTTACTAAAGTGCAGAGGGAAGCTTTAACTTTTTCATTTTTCTCTTGGTGACCATCTAATCTCTGAAACTGCTTGATCCGTTTCTTTCTTTTTCATCTTTCTTTCTCAGATGCACTACAGTTTATGTCTCTTCACATTTACTTATTACTTTAATTTAAAATGCTAGTTAATATGAGTATTTAAAGGCAAGATCAGTATCGAAATGATACTTCTAGAAACACACAGAAAAAATGCAATCATGAACCTGAAGAAACATAAGCAATTCTAGAATTTTTACCCGTTGCATTTAAACTAGGCTTTCCACTGATTTTAATGTTCTTCATCCAGCAAGCCTTCACTCAAAACTTCAGTGCAAAACTGACAGATCCTTTGACAAATATGTTGGCTATAACAAGGACAGCAATTAAATTAACTTCTACTATGAAAATCCAGCACTTGCATTGTCAAACTCAAGAAAACAAAACCACAAATTAAGACCTAAATAATCACCCAATCCACCTGTAAAGACAGTTTTTAGTAGTCTTTGAAATTTTTAAATGTATACTTCCATCAACTTCTGTATGGTAATTTTGGATGGAAAACTCAATATCATCAAAATCTCCAAGCCATTTGAATACAAAATTCACTTATGCTGTGCTGTGTTTGTGAGACAAAATGCTAGATGCTTGTGTTTTGACATTATCTATCTCTTTGATAGCTGACCACCACCTTCTGTCTCCACTATATAAAAGGCACAACTGTGAACATTTAAGCTTTTTTACTGGTTATGCATCTTGTTTGCAGTGATGTTTCAAACACAGATTTGAGTGAGCAATAAAGATTTTTATATTGCAAGACTGTATCAACTTTCTCATTGACAGATAAAAAAAGCTATAATCCATGCAGAAAAAACTCCAGTCACCATATTTAGTCAGGTATATGTTTAAGTAATCAATTCTCACACATCCAAAACTCTCAAAAAATAGTTAGCAATCTCTGCTCTATCAGAAGATTTTTTTTCTTGCCTGGAAAAGTGGATCAGCAATCACTGCAATAGTCTGTGAAATTATTTTTAAGAATGCCCATAACTGAGAGCACTTGGTCTTTAGCAAAACTGCACTCCCTTCCCATTTTCCCTGTCCGTATCCTCAGCCTGGGATCTTTGCAGTACTTCCCCCTTCCCATGCCAGAGGCAGAGAGGGATGAGGAACCCTAGGGAGGCAGAGACGATCTGGTGCTTCCTCAGGAACTGCACTCCCACAGGAAACCCTGCCTGAACAGCCAGCCCTACAAGCTTCAGGAGAAGGCAAACCCCATGTACCACTAAGATGGGTGGCAACACAAACAACAGTGGATGCCAGAAGAGCGCATCTGTTTCACGCCATTACCAAGCCACTTTGTCACAGAATTGGTATCTGTACCCCTTAACATTCACCTGCGTGATTTCTGCCTCTCTTTGCCTCCTGTTTTCCTGAAGCCCCCCCAATCTGCTTCTTGACCTGCATTCTTATTCCTCTGAACACACCTTCCACTGGGGCTTCAGCATTCCTCCCACTCCATGGCCACCAAAGGTGTCCCAGTCTTCCTGTATCACAACTCCTGTATCAAAGTTACACTGTCCCTGGCCACAAATTCAATCTCTGTCAAAGCAATGTGTAGATGTAGGCACCTCTACCATGGGTGGTCACAACAGTAGACAGCCTCTTGATAGCTACAGCCCTATGGCTGCATCATGTTACTCTCCAAAAGGCTTAAACAAAACAAGAAACCATTCCTAAATTAGTTGGATCTCTGGAAAGCTGAGAGAGTTGGCACTACTATATGTTCAAACACTCACTCAGAGAAATGGGTTTACAACCTGGATAATATACCAGTTTTGCTGTAGAATAATTAGTGGAGGCAATGATTTGGTGCTTTTTATGGGCAGGTTAGTTTCTTCGTTGAATGCAAGTACACTGCATCCCCCTCATGATGCAAGTTAATTCCTGTTACTATTGCAGGGTACCTGATACCACTATAACGTAATTTTTAGAGGTATAAGTATGCCCAAACTATGATTACATACATGATTACATCAAAGCTATGATGATGAAAGTATGTACTTTTTTCCAGTGTTTTTTTAATATCACTTTAGTACTAATTTCTGCACAGCATGGTCAGCATCATGGTTCTGCATGTTAACAATACTGAACCTTACAGTGACATTATCTAGCATGATTGCTCATTCTATATTCTTGCTTGAAAAGGCTCCCATTCCTAAATGAAGTGAAAAAGTTAACCATCATGTCCATTCACGTTTTTTTCTCCTCAGTCCTCAGAATCCCTGCTAGGACCGGTAATCCCAGCGCTTGAAGTGCCAGATATTGGCTCAGAAGGACTAGAAAGGCACATACTAGCCATTACCCACCTGGGAATTCATATATATACTTCTGAAAGAGTGAAGAATACAAGGTGGGCTGCAGGGGATTATCTAACGTGGTTTCTAAGTGTCAGACGTTGTTTTTTCAAGAGGACTCCCGTCAGCTTTTCTCTAATAGTGTGTCAGACCTTATCACAGATGGCACTGGGAAAGTAACACTCCCAAATACTTTCCTACCTGTGACAGCTTCTAATCAAACCAGGAATGACAGGACTCAAACTGTGATTTTCTCTGTGGCCCTGAAGAAGACCATCAATATGACACGATCCTGGTCTCAAGAGTGTCTTAGATAATATATTTCATTGAAAAATATTTTTAATCCTTACTAGATGCCTCTGTTTGTGGTGGAGAAACTTTAACACTCCACATGGTTCATCTTCCTGCTAGGATGGGAGAAAGAAAATGTAAAGCAAACACTGTAAAGCAGGGAAGGCTTTATGTCCACGTTACGTGCCACAGCATTCTTCAGCAAAAAGGTCTGGATCCAGAAGGAGAATGTTAAAGAAAACAAAACAACGCAAGCACAAGACCTTCCATTAGACTGTATCCTCAGCTTTTTCAGAGTTTTCTCTGCTGACTGTCACAGAGTGCTACTGCTGGCAGCGTGTAAGCTGTTCAGATTTCCTGCGGGCACTGACCCTGGCATGCAGCTGTAGAAGAGACAGGCTCAAGGAGGAAGTGCCCTAACGAAGAGAGTCTTGCTCAGTGAGAGGAGAAATCAGATGTCTCACCGTGTCCATGTAAAGGCTAAAGGTGTCGCTACATGAGCCAAACAAATGGAGAAACTACGTCATTCTTCAGGCAAACACTGTGTCTTTGTGGTAAAGATGTACTAATGTCCAAGGTCCCAGGGCATGTTGTTGCTGAGCGTATGATGTTTGCCTAACAGTCCCTGCACTGTACATCCCTCCACTAGTGCTGACCTGCAGGGGGGGAGGGAAATCAAGCCTTTCTGCCTGGATTTGGTGAATAGCTGCAGTGTGATTTCATATAAACTGGAATGCTGATATACTGGTTATAGAACATCAGCATTTTTCACAGAAAAAATTTTGCTAAGCAATCAAGAAGTTTGTATGTTGTCGTAAAATGGGTAGGTGTTTCAATGGGATTTTGGTGGAAAATTTGGTTTGCACTTGTGGTCGTCAGTGTGGGCGTATTTCTTCTGATAACCATCGTTCTCACACATACACTGCATTAAAGGAGATCAGAACTTCCGCTTTCATTAATCCTGATACTGTAGCATCGCGTTTTGCTTTTCTGTATACTAATTGGAAAAAGAAAATACGTTTCTATGCTAAATTCTTAAGTGAGGATAATCAGTGAAACACTTAGGAAGGCACTGACATGATAGTTACTCATGTAAATTAAGGATCTGTTGCATTGTTTCTGTGTTTTGTTTTCTACCCTTCCTTCTTGCACTGAGTAGTTTCCCAAGCATAAGCTTCCAGAAGATCTAACCCTAAACTGAAAGCTAAGCCCAGGATCCCTGTAAACAATTTCCGTGCTTCCTCTTGTAGCTATTTTCAGTCTGTTTTAGAAAGAGGAGGAATAATATGAAAGAACTGGAACATGCCTCCGTGTCACCACATCACGAGTGGCCGTATGTACCCGGGGGAGGGGAGAGGGAGGAGCAGCGGGAGCGGACTGGGTCCGGCTGTTGTGCGTGGCTGTGCTCTGACAGCCAATGCCTGACCTCGAGCAATGACATCTCCCAATCAGCCTGGGGAGGAGGGAGAATGAAGGAGTGGAGGAAAAAAAGCGAACCCAGCCTGTCAGGAAGTTTATAAAAGTTAACGATTAGAAAAACCAGGTCTCTTCACCTGTAACCACCTCACCAGAAGCTTGTAGCAGCAGAGGCACTGTTCACAAGTAAGTATAATAATTTCATTTCTAAACTGTAGAGGTGGTGTGTGTATCAGCAGCTATGACACAATGTGTTTATCTAAAGTGGGCTTGGGGAGTTGTTTTTGGTTTTGTTTTTATTTTTTTGTTCCAGGAACAGCTTGCAAGAAATAAGCTCTCAGCCATTCTGCAGTGATCTTCCAGTGTGACCCATTTGCTGCTAACACTGGCTTTCTAACTTAGCTTAGTCACTCAGAACTCCTGGAGTAAGTGAATCCTTAGTCTAAGGGGACTAGAGCAATAACATACCTGCATTGCTTTCTGCTGCTTTGTTTTGTGTGTGTGTATTTATGCTTGTGGAGAACATAAATTTATGTTTTGCAAGGAGAGGAGAGAATGACCGGAGAATGCAGCTGGTCCTGACATACACCAATGCTGGCAGAAGTGTAATTATGTGTGTTTGTTGTGCAGCTTCTTCTGAAGTGTCAGTGCAGTAGTGTGGATAAGATTCTTCGACAGGGGGATGTAAGGCAGTCTGCAGCGCAGGAAACTAAAAACGGCTCTTGCATTAGGCTGTAACCTTGCAAGCTGTGAACAGCCAGCTTCAGGAAACTGCTCAACAAACTCAAAACCTCACTGAGTCTGTGACCCTCCATCACTTTCTCAACCACCCCATGTGCCTGGCACCCAAAACTATTTAGCCTACCTGGAACTGCCACCACCCCTTCCCCCAGCCTCCCCTGCAGGCATTACAAGACTTGAATTCTCGTGCAAGTCTGACAGCATTTTTTCACTTTCTCTGAGAAGAGCCCAGCCCTGAGAGAGAAGCAGCTTCACCCTAATGACCACACTTACTTCCGAGAAACCAGCTCCTTGCCACCTCAGCCATCTCTAGCCATCGTCAGTGCTCCAGGAGTGCTCTGCACTGAGGGCAGAGGCCAGGTCACTGAGTGCGTAACCTCCTTTCATACTTGCTAGAGAGATGAAATGGAGGCGCAGTTGCTCAGGGCTTGAGCATAGCTCTGAGGCTAATGTGGGAATCAGGACAGGGGACTGCAGATCTCACATACTCCCATCCACTTGAAATAGGATGTTGAAGCAAGGTCCCTAGACAGAGCATGAAGATGGAAAAAAAACCCCTCGTTCCCACCCTCATAAGAGACAGCAAAATCCAACCAGGCAATTTGCCATCATATATGCACCAAAGGACTTATCAAGATGGTGAAATTAGTATGTCAATCAAAAACATCTCCTGCTTTTTCTAGGTGACAGAAGTCTGAAAATCTCTTTTTGTCCCGTACCCTTGACTCACTTTGCAGAACCCAGAAATAAAACATTTTGCTATACAGGAACCTTCAGTCCCACCGCAAAGATGAAGGGAGAAACATCCTGTTCTTCCCTGAGAGCTCCTTCACACATACAGGAGGTGCCGCGGCCACTTCAGCTGCCTAAAGCAACTACGCACGCAGTCACAGGGAAATGCAGGCTGAAAGGGACATTAGGAGGTCTGTAGTCCAGTCTCCTGCTCAAAGCAGGGTTAGTCACAAGGTCAGACCATGCTGCTCACGGCTTTATTCAGGTGGGTCTTGACAGCCTCTGGGGATGGAGACACCACAGCTTCTGTGTCAACTTGCTCCACTGCTTGGCTGTCCCAATAGTGAAAAAAAATTCTTCACATCTGGTCCGAATCTCTTGAGTTTCAGCTTATGCCTGTTGTCTTTCACTCCCCTGTCACATGCCGCTGTGAAAAGCCTGGCTCTGCCTCGTCGATTACCACTCTGTAGGTATTGGGGGTTGCCGAGAGGCGCCCCCGAAGCCATCTCTGCTCGAGGCTGAACCAGACACAGTCCTGCAGCCTTCTCCTCGCAGAGCAAGCGCTTCAGACCCCAGCCTTCTCAGTGGCACCTGCTGAACTCACTCCAGTTGGTCAATGTCTTTCCCATGCTGCAGGGGCCCAGCACTGGACGCAGTACCCAGATGTGATCTAAAGAGTGCTGAGCAGAGGGGGATAGCCCTGTCCTCCCCCGGCTCTCCGGGCTGCACCCCTGCTTGTGCAGGGTGCTGCTGTCCCTTGTTGCTGGCCCCTGTTCGGCTCCCTGCCAGACAGGGCCCTGGGCCTTCTCCGAAGAGCTGTTCCCCATGCTGCTAACCCTGGTGGGACCACTGCCAGGGCTCTGCCCCCAGGCAGTGGCTGGGCATTTGTCCTGGCTGGGCTTCATGGTGCTCCCATTGGTCTCTTCCCACCCTCCGTCCAGGCTCCTCTGGATGGCTGCCCAGCAATCAAGTGCATCAACTAGTCCTGCCAGCTTCGTGCCATCTGCAGACTAGATAAGAATGTGCTCCGTCAGCAGGACAGGGCCAGGCTTGCCTGGCCGTTCATGCCTATCGATTTGCCCAATGTCCAGGTAACCAGACTTCCTTAGAAATAGCTTTTTAATGGAGCTCCACAGAGAAGTGAGGTCAATAACTAGATTTACCCACTGTAAGAGAATAGAAGGTGCATAACTCATTATGTGTCTGTGTCTCCTGTGCATACCAGTGTAAGCAAGAAGTAAATCCAGTCATCTTAACACTGTGTCTACATGTGATGGGCTAAATTTTTAAATATTTTTCATTCTCCCTGTCAACTGTATTTATCTATCTATATATGCAACTTTTGCCTCCTCAAATTCTGCTCTTTGGAAGCAGAATCTCTTGTGCGTGCAGTGCAATGACGTGCACATGTGGTTTGTGTTGCTGTCAGAGATTATGTTGAAGGGCTGCATTTGCTAGCAGCTGAACAGGAAAAGCTACATGCATGAGATAGATACAAACCGTGTTTTGAGAGTTTGGTCCTGCACTTTTGGAACCAATTTTATAAAAGAAGGCAACGAAGAGACCCAAGATAAAAGCTTACAGATTCTGACCCAATCTTCTCCTGTCTGCAAACAACGACTCAGGTGAGATTTTCTGTAGGATTAGAAGATGCCAGTCACTTGAGATGGTTGGAAAGAAAAGATGTCAGTCAAATATTAATGTTTTTGAGATGACCTGAAGTAGAATTATAACAGTTTGTTCCTTCTGCTGTTCGTCTTTCCTCTGCCCTTTGGTTCTCTCTATTAATATTAACAGGACGCAGTGCTTGTGCTGACATTCATGAAGATATTTCCCCTGCAGTCCTCCATTATGGTAGCTGAGAAAAACTTGAGACTTCAGCAGTACAATATTTACTCTTACAACTGTGCTGTCCCCTCTCCCCCTACCCCCACCTCCTGTTGGTCACAGGCTGAGGGCTGAATAAAGAACTTTGTTTGCTCAAGGAGCTGTTGAAGCCTGACAAACGCTCAAGGTAGCCATAATGCTGGGGGTTTTGTGCATGCTGTGCAGTTTTTTTCTTCCACTTTTTAAAAATGTTATATAAGCAGTTACCACAAAGAGAATACATTGTATTCACGCAATGTCAAATCAATGTGAACCACTTGAGCTTGTGACACTATGATACTAGCCCACAGCCTAAAATGGGTAAATAAAAATAAAACTTCTTGAAAAACTTTAGTGGTGGGACAACTCCTAGATACTGTTACTGAGAACACAGTTCCTTCAAGGATTTTACTGCCTGGAAAAGTTGTCAAATTAAACAAATAAAGAAGAAAAATATGGCAAATAGGCTTTGTTCTTGGAAGAATGAAATGAGCTGTGCAGCTTTGGCAGCCTGGGCACAACCATTTTTTCTCAGGACCTGAAAGGTGACATATCCAGCTCTTTAAGGGGGGACATTAATGTTTCTGTGGATGTGCTGGGAGCTTACTCTTTACAAGGCAGCTGTACAAAGTGTTACTGAAGTGTAAGACTTCTCCACTCCCCTTTAAACACTCCGAGCAGTACCTTACTGCAGAGACACCCTTTCTGAAGCCAACAGGGAAGATCCTCAGAGATTATGCTCCTGGTAAAAGAATCTCAGAAAAAATAAAGTCCTAACTCAAGGGTCCTTGAACATTCTAGACTTCAGAGCTATGATTAGCTTTACAACTGCTCTTTTGCACCCATTTCTTCACCATTTCATTTAGAAATACTGTGCATTTTATTCGTCCTTGTAGCTCAGCAGGGTACCACTCACCATGGCCTTACAGATTATTTCGGGGAGCCTTTTGGCAAATCTCCACCTACTCCTTCACACTCAATGAGATACTTGCATGGAAATTGGAACTAATCTATTGTCCTCCAGTTCATCATTGTGGAACTACACTGTATTGCCTCAGTCTCTCAGAGTACTCACTTGGACCAGCATTATCCACTGAAAACCTGTATATTGTTAATTTGCTGTGCAGGCTGGTTTTGAGTGATAACCATCTCTTTGATGTCTTTATGCAAACACTGGAAACAAGCAAGATACAACACACATGAATCTCACTGCTTATTGCACTGCTGGCGAGAAAGTATACCCATAATAATGTAACTAGAGTGACTGATGGTCCTGTAATCCAGATAGCTGGATTAAAGATCATCTGGATACATCTACTTGTGCTGTAGCATATCTCCAAATTGCAACTCTGAAACCCCATTACTGATGTAGCAATTCATCAGCTTTGACCTTGGACAAGATCATATTCTTGCCAGATGACAATTTTCTAGTCTTTTCCATAGAGACTGGAAACTACTGGAGTGATTCCTCACGATTTCGCATAGCAATTTATTTAACAGTGCTATGGTTTTAACTGAAATGCTTATAACACAAACTATTATTGCAGTAATCATAATAACAAGCCAGCTTCCTGTTCCTAAGAGACATATCAGACACAGGAAGCAGGTAAGGGATAAGGAGGGTTACGAGTAAACCTAATTAGCTATGCAGCATAAACCATAGCTCTGCAAGTTGTTTTAGGTGGGCCAAACAGGATAAGAGCTGGGAGTGATGGAGTTGTGGTCCCTGCAGCAGAAGGATGATTCCCAGAGCTCTGGCCATAGCCTGGCACACAGAGAGAGAGTTCAGCAAAGCCTGCTTTTGCAGGACCACAGGAAGGCATTCCAGCACTTGGAAAAGGAGGGAATCCTCTCATTTGACACAGTCTTTATCATGCACTCCTTCAAATTCCCTCTAAACCTAGAATGACTCACTGTTGATAAGTTGCATAGGATGAATTCTAAACTGAAACAACTCACACAAAGGTAAAGCAGACATGTGGGCACTGCATCTGACTGGTCTGTACTTGTAGACAATGCCATTTCAGCCTTGCACAATAACATTATCAACACCAAAGTACCTTCAACTATAAACCAGAGACACAGATTTATAGCTGTCACGGTACTGTGATAGTATTGTTGCCATAAAATTTTGGCACCATTTGGCATGGCGCATAGAACTCCATTGATGTTGGCATCTACCCCATCAGAAGTAGCAGCCAGACCCCCGATCCCTTCTCCCCATTACGCCCTCCAGCAGGGAGGGCAAAACAAGGCTTCCCTGGCAACATTAATATCTGCATGCAGGGAGAGAGGACGGAGGACTTGGCTGTGTACCTGCTTATATGGGGAGACATATTTGCTGGCCGTCTCTGGCACATGGTGAAATGGGAAATGGCAAGTTCTCACTCCCCTCTAAGGCTGAGTCTGGGAACAGAGAATGCAGGCGCTGCGCAGTAGCCTGCCTCTCTGGAGGAAAACTTGTTACTGGAGATCTTTTGTGTTGTTCTTAATGATTCAGCTCTTGGGTTTACCACTCGCTGATAAAACATTGGGCGTTGCTTTAGCTATAGCGCATGGTAAATAGAGGGAAGGGAGTCTTATGTCTCAGGCTCACAGGCTGATACAAACAGGGAATTAACTTGCACTATTCAGATGGTCTAAGAAATTGTATTTTAATTCCATATAATCAAAACTTTAATAAAATCAAGTATTTTGTCATAACAAGACAGAACCTGGATTTCAGATACTGGGTATCTGCAGCTAGTAAGCCTCTGCCACAGATAGAAAGAAAAAAAGATAGAAATGGGTGGTGAATCCTTCTAAATCCCCAGGTCTTATATAAAGTAAGCAATGTGCCACTGTTCCGAAAGCAGCCATGGGGAGGGGAGAATTACAAAGGAAAGCACGAGGGTGGGGATGGAAAGTCAACTAGACAAAGTAACAAATACTGTCAGCACAGGCCAGGGGCATGGGAGAGGGCACTGTTAAGATGAGTGTAAAAGTAAGTAATGTGATAATTGGCATTCTTCTGACTGGGACCAAAAAGTCGTATGTGCCTTGCAAAGAAGTTTGCAGAGCCTGCAGTTAGCATATTTGTTAGCTTGGTGCATGTTTTTATGACAGACTGACCTTCCTTTAGTCTCTGAGCAAATCCATGTAAAATGCAGAGTCTTTCCCACTTTGCTTCTGGAAGGATATGTTAGGATGTGGCTCCTGCATTTCTCTCTTCTAGTTTTGCCAGACATACCAGGCCAAGAAGAACTTGACTGGATTTCTCGGCATATGCCTATGATAACAAGGACCAGACAAGCACCGAGAGCCCTCCAGCAGAAATACCACAGTCTCCCCCAGCTTGTAACAGTAATTCTCTTCCACAGATAAAGCCAACATGACCCACCAATTCCCAGCGCTGACTGCAGAGCAGAAGAAAGCTCTTTCAGACATCGCCCAGCGGATTGTGGCTTCAGGAAAGGGGATCTTAGCTGCCGATGAATCAGTGGGTGAGTTTTGGATATTAATCAATTAGCAGTACCCAAGACTTTTTTCTTCTAATTTTGCTTCATCTTTGAAATCAGTGGAATAAATGAAAAACACTTAAAAACTGTTGACTGAGCAGGAACAATTCAGCCAGGCAAGGCTGCGTCTATAGCAACAAAAGATGACAAACTGTGGGTTGAGAAGGCAAGCTGTGAACTGAAGCCCCAGTTCATTGCTACATGCTGCAACCAGGAGGTCAGCCAAGCCTAACACCTCTCTGTCTGACCTCTGTCCACCACTCTAGGTACCATGGGGAACAGGCTGCAGAGGATCAATGTGGAGAACACAGAGGAGAATCGCCGGGCTTTTCGAGAGATCCTCTTCTCTTCAGATGCTTCCATCAACCAGAGCATTGGGGGAGTGATCTTCTTCCACGAGACTCTCTATCAGAAAGACAGCAGTGGAAAGCCATTTCCAGCTCTCATCAAAGAAAAAGGCATTGTGGTGGGAATAAAGGCAAGTACCTGTACAATGTCTGGCTGGCAGAATACTCCAAACCCCATTTCCAGTGAAAATTATATATGGGGCCGCACTGTCTCCATCAAACACTTTTCTCTTTTTTGTGCTTGGTTTTAACATCATTAGAGAAACTCTGCCACCATTCTCTGCATTGCTTTTGTACAACTAATGAGGGGCACATTTGCTTTTGGTGCAGGAACTTTTCATCCACCAACTCCCATCTACTCATCATTCACTGCAATTAAATCCCTTCATGTAGTAACCTAAATCCATCCCTTTCAGCCTGGAGCTGTTCCCTGTAGCCACCCACACACCACCCCTTCCTCTTGCCCAGTTCCCTCTATTCCTTTCCCTTTGCCTCAGCCCTTCCCTCCTTTGCATTCTTACCCTGTTCAGACCCATACTTTGGTCACAGCCAGCCTGCAGAGCCAGACTAGCCATGGGTAAGAAGGATGAGACTGATCTCCACCTCTCTGTAACCCTTCCTGCCTTTCTGCTCTCCACAGCTGGACAAAGGCACAGCACCCCTAGCAGGAACAAATGGAGAAACCACCATTCAAGGTAAGGAGAGATCTAAGCTATGACTGGTGCAGCAGAAGCTGCAGGGTGCCTCTCGTGAGTCGTAGCCTTGGCTGGTGTCATGGTGAAGAACCGCTCTCAGTGAAGCACCGTTCTTCCATCTGTAGGGCTGGATGGACTGGCTGAGCGCTGTGCCCAGTACAAGAAAGATGGTGCTGACTTTGGCAAGTGGCGTGCAGTGCTGAAGATCAGCAGCACAACACCCTCTCAACTCGCCATCCAAGAGAATGCCAACACATTGGCACGCTATGCCAGCATCTGCCAGCAGGTATCTACCCTCCAGCCACCTCTCTCGAGATGCTGCTGCCCCTTCTCACTGTTCCCTGTGATAACACGCTAGGTAACTTGAAAGGCGGATCTCTGTGAGGGTTTTGGGAATGATGTGGGAGAAGGGCAGCACAGCAAGAAGGAATACCACCAAAGTCAGGGTAAACAACAAGGACAGGTTTTCTTCCACACCTCCAAAGACCTCCCTGTTTTTCTTTTCTTAGCATGGCCTGGTGCCCATTGTGGAGCCAGAAATCTTGCCTGATGGAGACCATGATCTCCAGCGCTGTCAGTATGTCACAGAAAAGGTAAGAGATTCCTGCCCCTCTCCTCCCCCTCACAAAACAGTAGCTAATCTTATGCAGAGATTGTGTTCACAGATCTCAAAGAGTTTTGACCAAGAAGGTGCTTTGTAACTGCGTCACAAAAAATGAGTTGCTCACAGTCGAATAATGAGTTTATAGCAAATGCGAGAGCAGAACACGTGCTTTTCAATCTCCACTCAAAACACCAATATAAACATTCTCAGTGTCAAAAAGATGGATTGGGAGCAAAAGCACTTACCCCCTTTCAGTACCTCAGTTGGCAGGGACACATCCAGTAAATAGCAGGAGTGGTATCCTGGTCATCTCAAAAGCAGTGGTATCTTTGGGGCTGCAACCCCTGAGATAAATTTAATGAGACAGCAAAGTTCAATTTGATCTCCTCACACTCCCAAGTAATAAGCTGTTTTTCCACAGCAGGCTGAGGTGAAGATTTGAGCAGAGGTCTCTATTCAATCCTCCTGTTTTCAGGTTCTGGCTGCTGTCTACAAGGCCTTGAATGATCATCACGTGTACCTGGAAGGGACACTGCTGAAACCCAACATGGTGACGGCCGGGCATTCCTGCCCCAAGAAGTACACCCCTCAGGATGTCGCCGTAGCAACTGTCACTACTCTTCTCCGCACCGTTCCTGCTGCTGTTCCCGGTGATTCCTGATGCATGCCTGTGTACCCACTCACACTGTCACCCTTGCCAGCTTTGCTCCTACATCGGACACGCTCGCTCCTCTGGAGCACTCCATGCCTAAGCCTTGAAACTTCTTCCTTGCAGGAATCTGCTTCCTCTCTGGAGGTCAGAGTGAAGAGGAGGCTTCTGTCAACCTGAACGCCATGAATCAGTCCCCTCTGCCTAAGCCTTGGAAACTGACCTTTTCGTACGGGAGAGCCCTGCAAGCCTCTGCGCTGGCAGCATGGGTGGGCAAAAGTGAGAACAAGAAGGCTGCGCAGGAGGCTTTCCGCAAGCGGGCGCAGGTAGGAGGCTTCCCCCCAGCGCAGAGAGGACCTGCTCACCATGAAGTTGTCACCTTCCTAAGGCTCCCCTTGTTCCCACCCCTCCTGGTGCTTCATATTCACCAGGGGTGCTACTCTGTTATTTTCGCCTTGCCTGGTGACTCCTGCTGTCTTTCTACATTTATTTTTCTTATTCCAAGCTAACTGCTTTCCCCACCTTTCTGTTTGTTTTTCAGATTAACAGTTTGGCTTGCAGAGGACAGTATGTCGTGGCTGGGAAGACTGACACAGCTGCCACGCAGTCACTTTTCACTGCCAGCTACACCTACTGAAAGTGCAGGCGCCTTCCTTCATCCTGACCCTCTTCACAAGGTGGAAGATGTTCAGAAATGAAAGAAAACCAAAGAAATCTAATTTCCTTTACCCTGAACAAAACTGGGGATAAAACTGATTAGATCTCTCTCCACCCTTCGCTCCCACAGTGTACGGAGGGAATATTCTTGTTTCATCTGCACATTCCAAGGAAGGGAAGTTCTCTCCATACAACAAACAACAACTGCCAATGAACCATGAACCCATTCTCCCTCTGGTTTAAACTTAGTTCCCAGAATAGTACGCAGATTAAGTAGTTCCCTAGCAATTCAAATACATACCCTTGCCTGTTACCATGTTTTCAGCCGAAATCCTGAATTACAAAACCTGACTGTGTCTTCAATCATGGGAATAAATCAGTAATTGGAAACTAATCTCCATTTCACAATTCTTTATTCTGTGTAAACTTTACAGTCTCTTTCACACATCTGTGGTCTTCAGTAGCCTGTCTAAAGATTAACTCACAAAGCGTGACTGCTGATGAGCCTGGGAAACCCGGAGGAGGTCAAAGGGAAATAATCCAACAGTGATACAGCTGCGGATGTTAATCCCGCTGACTGCAGCCTGACGCACGCTGAGAAAACTTAAGAGGTGTACATGGCGAGCAGCGTGCTGGACTCAGGCCACAGACAAATAACACCACCGTCTGAAGCGTCTCGTGTCTCTGGACACATGAGGAGGCTGCTATATATCGAGGTGGGGTTGCATAGGTTGAGTCAGTGCTGTGCAAAGACTGTTTTTCCAAAGCGCTTTTAAGGTGGCGTTTTCCACAATAATTAACATAAAACACACAGGAAGGCATCCTGGCCCACAGTCTGACCTTTGGCATGTTGCTGTGTACCTGTCAGAGGTGCAAGCTAAAGCACAGTTAGACAGCCGTTATGAAAAAAACAGGCGTAAACGGCAGAAACAGCGGGCCTAAGGTTATGCAGGGATATTTGCCAGGCTACACCAAGCAACTAGAGACACCTTGGAGCAGCCCACCGACCGGCAAAGGCCCCGCAGCCCAGCAGACACCCGCCCCCTCCCTCCCTGGGACCGAGCCCGCGCGGCCGGAGCCCAGCTCTGCGGCCGCTGCTCCCAGCCAGCGGCACCATGGCTCCTGCCCGCAGGGAGCGGGAAAGCGGGGAAAGCCACGGCCCTGCGGCCTCCTCCTGTTCCCCGCGTTGGCAGCCGCCCTTTCACAGACGCAGCAGATTGCCAAACTCCTTCATGCGGGTCCAGTCACTGCACGATCAATGCGTGCCGTTAGTCCGGCCTGACCCGGACCGCGAGCGAAGGACAAGCGACTCGCCAAGACACGCTCCAGAGGCCAGAGCCACGAAGAACGCCTCTCTTCTGGTTCGGTTTGGGTCCTGCCGGTCTCCCCGCACCCGGGTTCAGGTAAAGCTGTGCCCATGACGACAACCATCCTGCCCATCTGCGCAGGTCGCTTCCCTGGAGAGCGGAAAAAACGCTCCCCGAACCGGCAAAAGAAACCCCCTCGCACGGTGTAAAACTACAGCGGTAGCTCTGCCCAGTAACCTTTGCGATGCCCCCGCCCCCCCCGCCTCAGCGCTGAGGGGGCGACCGCTAACGGCCGTGCGCGCGGCGGGACTACAGCGCCCGCGAGGCAGCGCGGGGCGGGCGGAAACGCGTCGCTCCCCGGCGGGCTGGCGGGAAGCGGCAGGGCCTGGCGATGGCGGCGGCGGTGGCG
>Ga0065711_1005691_pt1 | contig 31884 bp, 27 predicted proteins | sample Hoacrofraction12_FD_59098 | JGI IMG/M metagenome (GOLD analysis project Ga0065711, IMG submission 59098) | Hoatzin crop microbial communities from Cojedes, Venezuela - Epithelial fraction 12 v2 (version 2) | ecosystem: Host-associated > Birds > Digestive system > Esophagus > Crop | place... | reverse complement strand
CCGGGGCTGCGAGCGCAGACGGGGCTGGCGGCGGGGACGGGCCGGGGGTCCTCACCGTTGCTTTCCGCTTTGGGCAGTGACCGCTTGCAACAAAAGCTTTGCCAGCGATTTCGAAGAAACACCGCAACAGGCTGCCCCTCAGCAACAGCGTCGCCGCGGTGCGGCTTCGGTCCGAGGCCGTTCGGTGACGCCGGTAGGAGCAGCGTACGTGCGGCGGCTGGAGGCCTGCCTGGAGCAGTGCCCTGTGGGGAGGTCAGCATCCTTCGTTCGGCCGACAGGGATTCCTGGGAGCAGCTGTCGGCAGCTTTCAGACCTGGTCCTGCGTGCTTGCGTTTCTCTCTTTCTCAGATACTGGTTTAAAGGGAAGCGCAGTCGGTGTTGTACCAGTAGTAACAAAATACGTTTGTTGCCAATACAGCGCGGTGAATTATTGTGTGTGGACTTTTCAAATGTTGATGCCTAAAGCAAAATCGTTGATTTACCATACCGGCAAGCGGTTTGGTTTTTGCACATACCAGTCTGTTACTGTGCGGGATCAAGTCTGTACTGGAAAGCATGCAGTCATGTGTTCAGCTTGCTTTAGCCTTTTATATTTGAGAAATGTGGGAGTCCTTACAGGAAAGAAGCCTCATTAGCTCACCAAACATGTCCCCTCACCCCTAGGAGCAGCTTTGGAAGTGTGCTGCAGAGGGAGGTGATGCTGAGTAGGGCTGGAGCTGGGTCTCCAGAGGTTGCCGCAGCCATCGGGTTCCTGCCGTGTCGAGGGCTCTGCTGCTCGAGGTGAGAGCTCCGGCAGTGGCGCGCGGTGTTCGGTGCTCGCCCGGCTGGGCCCAGCTGCCATGCCTCGTGGTGCTGTTCATCCTTGTCGTTGTCGTCGTCCGTATCATGGAGCTCCCCCGAAATCATCTCCCACTCCCCGCCTTTTTTTGTTATTCTGCCAGGAGAACTAGTACTAGTTTTACGTTCTTGAGTCCCATCTAATAGGTGTTTTCTCTTCCTGTTAAGCCTTACCAACGCTAGAGATTTTTTAACTGATTTCTCATGCTGCTTTCCCAGTAGTGAATTATGTTTGCAAAGCCTTCTGGTGTTGGTGGTACTGCCTTACTTTTCAAGACTCCCTGTTTTGCTCTGTAGCTTGATTTTTGCTGTCATTTCTTTCTGGCGCTCCATTTTGCCTCTGTACTTTTTCTTCTCTGCCTTTTCAGTACTATCTGATCACGGGTGTTCTTTGCCCCTCTCCTTTGGCGCTCGTCTGCCTGAAGCCCCTCTCTTTTCCTGTCCTTTCTCCTCTGGAGTGAACAGTGGCAGCAGGCGAAGGAAGACCAGAGCTGTGGATGACTGGCGCGGCCTCTGTGCTGTGCTGCAGAAGGTCGGCTGCCGGGGAGCTGCTCAGGTACCCGTCAGCTCGGCGCTCCCCGGCCATCTGCAGAAAATCCCCCTCTTTAAAAGGAGCGGGACACAGCTGGAGGGCTGGTGGGACTTGTGTCCAGCAAGGACACCTAGGCACAGGAGTGCCACTGCACCTGAGCTGCCCCTTGTCCTTGCTGTCACACTCTTTTTCTCCTTAGCAGACAGCTCTTTCTTTGGTGTGTTTTGTTTTGTTCCCCCCCCCACCTTTGTCTTATTTTTTTTCCTGGAAGAACTCTAGTTCTGAGAAGAAGAGAAATCAGTGCTCGAAGTGTCAGTGGGGCACGTTGCGATGGCATTACGCGGTTCACATCCTTAGCATCTTTGTTGTAAGCATGTCATTCGAGAGGGATCTGTGTGATGCTGAACTCTGACCCGGTGAATGCTGCGCTGTGGAAGTCCCTGTGAAATCTTGTGGTATGCCTGGCAGGTCGCGCTGGCATGGCGGATGGCAATAAATCTCAGCCAACGTGAGAAGAGTTTAGAAAAAAAAAAAACCCCGAAGAAAATACACACCTCGCATAACTCATGGTGTTTTTCTTACTTAAGTAAAAGGTTTTGTAAGATGGTTCTGAGAAAAGAAATCTAATGGCTGCAGAGAATTAGGTTTTAAAATCTTAATTAAAAGACAATTAGGAGAGATTCTTGTGGTAGTTGCTGTTCTTATGAATTAATTATACAAAATAGCATTTGATTAGCACATCCTCATTTTTACTTTTAAAGGAAGTTCTTATTTTAGAAGGCGAATGACTGTCTCCTTATGTTTCAGACCAAAATCTAATCCTGTAAACAAATTTGCGTTATCCATGTGCTTTTTTGCTCCCCCCCTTCTGCCTCTCGTACTAAGGATGGCTTGTTCGAAGTATACGGTCTGTTTAGTGTCATGGCACTGAGAGTTTTGGCTCTTTCACACTCACCCCATTCACCTTGGTTTATTCGTAATTGTGTCATTAGTGAAATTGGGAATGGAGGTTGATGTCCTGTGTGCTGGAGGGTTGGAATTGTATGATTCACGCAGCTGAAAAACAGGACAATATGCCTTACGCGGTCGGTGTTGCCACATCTGATGCGTGTTGTGCAGTGACTGCAGTGAAGTGCCCCTTTGGACACACTCAGGGGACTTCTGCTGAGGGTTTTTTTTCCCTTCAAGAGGTACGTTTCAGACAAACAAGAGACAGAAGGTGCTTACAGTTTTGTTGTTTAAAGCAAAGCAAAAAACACGTCTGTCTTTTTTTTGTTGTTGCTGATCAACAACTTTTGATTTATGCCCTGGAAAACGTAGGAAGAACGCAGTTACTTTGGGAAGGCTTTTAGAAACTCTGCGGAGGTGTTTGCCTGGAAGGGACTGCAGTGCCGGTGGAGGGGAAGAGCAGGAGGAATGGAAAGACAACGCTTACCATACACTTCAGAAAATCTCTGGTAGCACAGCTGGTTCCCTTCACAGTTTCCCTCACTGAGGAATGGTTGGCATTTATGTATTTCCATAATTTCTCAAGCAGCTTTATTCCGTGGTCCGAGGAATCCTGAGCCGTTCTCGTCTGCTCATTGATGAGGTGACAAGGCTCCAGCCTGTCACTTGGAAAGGACTCTGCAGCGTGAGCTTTTGTCAGCCCTGCAGATGTCTGAAATACCTTCTTCCTGATCAGTACCTGGCTACTCTTCCACAAATACCTGAAGGAAGTATAAAACAGGGTAATACTGGTCCAGGAACACTTCTTCTCAAGAAAGCTCCTTTCATAAGTAGTTCTTAATGTTATGACTTTCACTTGTATCATACCCAACATTTAAATGGTTACGCTGTGAATATTTTGAGAAGACTATACTGAGGTGTGCGCAGACTGTTAGAGTGTACCAGCTAAGTCAAGAAGATGGAAATCTGATCGCCGTTTGTGCGAACAGAAGAAAACGAAATGGGATCCTCGGAAAGAACAATTCGAGCAAATGTCAGGAACTGTTTTAGTATGAAGTTTCAGTACCTGGTGCTTAGTTTTTTATAGGCGTGTAAGTTACGTGGGACCCAGAAGATCTGCTCTTCCGTTTTGGTGTCCCAAGACAAGGTCGGAGCTGCTGACAGGGCGACCTGTTCCAAATCTGAGCACTAGGTGACATTGACACTTTTTTTTTTCTTTTTGTTTTTTAAAAACCTAGGCCTCAACGTCCAAATATATTGCCTCTACCTAAGCCCTTCTGAAAACAGACTTTTTGCATTGCTTTTGATCTGTTGCCTAAGACCTTAACTGCTTTGCCAGATACTGATGCTTTGCGGCACAGTCCCCCCAGAAGTTCCTCCTGGCGCCCAGGCATAGCTGTTGTGGGGAATGGGGCAGCAGAGAGCTCCCGTGCAAAAAAAAGCTGAGAGTGTGCTTACTTGGTGTCTCTCACTCCTTTTGCCACAGAAATACTGTCATACAGTTTCCTGCATGGTCCTGCAGGGTAAATTGATTAAGTGAATAAATAAATTACCTGTGTTGGCTGGATACGCTGAGGGATGGTGATGTTCAGGGGGGGATGCTCTCTACTCTGCCATCTTGTTTGCTAATCCTTTTACTTGGGTTTTAGTGAGTCTTACCCACCCTGAAGGTGTGTGACTGAGTAGTGGGTACACGCTGAAGGTGGAGCGAGGCGAATATGAGATGTCTCCGGCAGGCGATGAACTGTCCTATCTCTCCCAGCTGTTTTCTGCCCAGTTTGGAAAGGGCTGCTGGAAGAGTGTGGAAGGTTCCCAGGGCACCACCATCCACAGTTACAGTGGGGGGCAAGATTTAGCCCTTAAATCTTAGAATCATAGAATCATTAAGGTTGGAAAAGACCTCCAAGAGCATCAAGTCCGACCGTCAGCCCAACACCACCGTGCCTACTAAACCGTGTGCTGAAGTGCCACATCCACACGTTTTTTGAACACCTCCAGGGATGGGGACTCCACCACTTCCCTGGGCAGCCTGTTCCAATGTCTGACCGCTCTTTCAGTAAAGAAATATTCCCTAATATCCATTCTAAACCTCCCCTGATGCAGCTTGAGGCCGTTTCCTCTTGTCCTATTGCTAGTTACTTGGCAGAAGAGGCCAACACCCGCCTCACTACAACCTCGTTTCAGGTAATTGTAGAGAGTGATAAGGTCTCCCCTCCTTCTCACAGGCTTTAGAAATTAGGAGCATTTACAGGTACTTACATATTCTTGTTATTTATATATATATTCAGAAGAAAATATTCCAACTCCTGCTTAGCGATTGCACAGCTGTAGCTGAGTGAAGAAGACAAAGTACAGATAACATAGAGTAGTTTGACAGTATACAGTGAAATTATGGAGATGGTCACATAAATGCAGATTCTTGCAAAAGTTGTCTTTATGACCCCCTTATGTGGGTGGGTTAAAACTTTTGGTCAAAACTGCAGTGACGCATGTGTGACATTAAGTGAAGTCAGAATGAAGACTCTGGGATGTTTGTCATCTTGATAAAATGGAGCTGCAGACTCCCAAATTGCTCATCAGGAAAATCAGATCAGGTGGCTGCTAGTGGTATTTATTTTGCCAATAAATGCTTGAAATTTGTGTAGCTGGTTCTACGAAAAAGTTCATCTTGTGGTGGAGATAATATTTAAAAACATTTTACAGAAAACTATGGTAGTAATGTTTTTTTAAGGTACAATTTCTTTTGACACACTAGGTGAAGAGACTAAATTGCAGTCAGTTAAAACCTGTCGGTTTCGGTTTTTTTTTCTTTTTTTTTTTTGTTTAAAATGTGTTTGGTGTATATTACTAAAGAGTTTTAAAAGTTGTTCAGGTTGATCTTCTGTAATAAAAGCAGGTTCAAGTTCTGCATTGGGTAATAAAAGCAAGAGAAGTGCCAAGTGCGCAGACAATTGAATGGGCAAGAAGAGATGTAGCGCTGGTTTTGGCAGCAGGATTAACAGTCACAGGACTCAAACGATGCTTGAAGATAAACCCCAGAAAAATGCCCTTTTCTCATGTTCGGTTTCTACAGAATACTAACACCTCTCGTTTTTTCTAAAAGAAAGGGGACCTGTTCCACTGCAGTTTTTGGGGCACAATTCTGTTTAATTGCCCTTTAATTAATCAATGTCTTAAACTGAATTTTAAATTGTAATCTTTTTAGTGACGTTTTATTTCTGTAAGCTTTTCCCAACTCCCTTGGATTACACATATGGGAAGCAGTTTTAAAAAATAATTATTCGGTGGTTTCTACGTACTTAAAATTGTTAACACGCCGAGGTGAAACATGCAACGAGTTTCTCTGAAAGTTTTTCTCCGAGCTTAGTTGGGTTTTTTTGACCTTTTTCTTCCTCTTTATTCCTCAGAAAAATATTTTTTCTGATATTTCCTCACTTGTTCAAGCACTTTGAACTAAATCCATGAATCCACCCATAACTTCTGATGTGAACAAAAGAAGACTGACATTTGCAGTTTGGTTGTTTTGGGTTTTAGCACTCCTGGGAGCGTTGCCCTGGGATGACTGGCCATCCGTTGTTCCGGAATACGTGAGAGGTGATGGTTGTGCTGACTGGTTAATAACCCTAGAAACAATGGGGCTTTTTGGCTGTCGGTGGCAGCGTGTTGGTGCAGTTATCTAGTAAAGCCAAAACGGACTGTGTAACCTTAATGCGATCCAGTTTTGAAATGCAGGTTGTCCTGAGAATGGTCAGGTTACTGGAAAAAGTACGTACTTGCATGAAATCTGTGAAATGAGTCTCTATAGCAAGCAGTACTTGAAATGTTCATGGCATGGCTTTTGAAGTCTCAAAGGCAGTAGTGAGATTGCACTTCAGTTCTGATGGAGAACTAATAGCCTTTACTTTCATTAGTATCTGTTTAAGACTGTGCATTTCACAGTAAAGCAACTCTCTCATCATTTGTCATTTTCAGTAGTGTGTTTTGTGACAATAAGTGGGTAAACTGGAGTTCTGTCTGCCTCTGCTGCTGCCTCCCGACTTCTCAATAAAAATATTTAAAGGGTGACTCTGGTGGCATTTCAGCATTAATATCTTGCGTATTTTTTTGTTTGTTCAGGGTAGGGCCAGATTTTGACTGGAGCCCGATAGGATCGTCCGAGTGCATAAATGAGATGATGTCTACAAAGTTGGGTGGAGGTCGTCTTGCACAAACTGTCATGGTGCACTTCTGGTTGAGTGATCCTGTGTGAACTTATCACTCATGTTTGACTTTTAGAGCTTGAAACCACATTGCTCGAGTGATTCAAAGGAGAATGATACTAAGGGTACTGTGAAAAGGTGAAACAGGAGCTAGGCTCCATAGCCATTTGCAGTGGCAATGTGGTGAAATGATGTTCCTGTGTTGTGGCGCGTGTTAGCTTGCCCCTTACCTTCTGTTGAGACTTGGACAGATCTCATAAACCAGCAATCATTAGGATTCCAGCTGGAATGTGCAAGTCAGAAAATCCTGATACTCGTGGCTATGAAATACTGCATGGTTGTGTGTTTTGTAAAAGCAAGGATAGATATCAGCTGTGACACAACTTGAAAATATTTGCAGTCCGTTTCCTGGCTCTTCCCTTTCTACTCTCCGGCTCACCCCCGATGCCTGATGTCCACCTGCAAACTTTTACTGTGCGGATGTGTGTTATTAGACATTCTGTTGCCATTCTGTGGTGGGGTAGCTCTGGGGTTACTTTTGCTGATAAAGGAGGTCCTTAACATACTCAAGTGTGTAGGCATCACAGCACCTCGATCTGCGCTTGGTACACCTCTTTTGAGGAAATATCTGTAGCACCTCTTGGGACTGGCACCATTTTTTTGGCAGAGTGTTATCTTCTCTTAGTGTTTCTGAATGCAGGGGAACAAATTCTCAAGTGTTTCAATTCCTATCCACGTGTCCCCTTTTTGCCTTCCCCTCCAGCCTCCCGATGTTGTGTTTTAACGTCACCTGCTGTGAGCGGTGACTGGCCGAGGGACCCTTTGGCCGGACACTTCAGCTGATCGAACAGGTCTCTGCTGCTCGCAGGGACGCTCTCGCTTCTTCCTTCCCCCAGCCTCGGCTGTGCTCTGGCACTGAGTTCAGCCCAGGGACGGGTTCCTTTGCCAAACTGGCAGGGAAGCATTTGCTCTCTCTCCCCCGTCCGCTGCGTCGGGTTTCTGATTGATTGAATGCATTGCAGCAGCCCACTGAGATGTCAAGAAAAGTGCCCGCGCTGGTGCGAGGGAAGAGGATGGAGTGCGCAGCGGGGAGCATGGGGTGGAGGGACAGGAGCTGCCCCTTGCCAGCAGCAGCTGGTGGTTCCATTGTCACCGCCTGCCTCATGGTACCACGTCCTGAACCGTCTCCTCTGCTAAAATGCAGGAGAGGATGCAGTGTCTTGATGGATGACTTGACAAGGGTGAACAGAGTCCATGCAGTTGTCACCTATGTTACATTTTGGGTTAGAGTAGTCATTTTAGGACCATATTACAACAAGTAACATACAGTTCCACAACTCAGGGAAGACCAGTAGTGAGACTGAGATTTCTGGATATAGAGAAGCACACCTGTAGAGAAGTTTTGTGCAGTACTCCGCTAGGTCCTGTTGGCACCTGTGGCAGCAGAGATGGGTACAAGCATGGGGGCGTTTTTCAGTGTGGAGAAGCAGCCAGTGAGCGCCGTATAGTGGATGTGTGGGGAGAGGCTGTCACCTCTGCTTGGAAGTCACCCTGGGTGTCCTGCTGCGCAGGCTTGTTAGGCTGAGCAGTTTCTGGGAAATGGTGTGTGGATTCAGTTCACAGTGTTTCTCCAGCGGTAATGGAGCAAGTGGGATGAACGGCTAAACACGTGTCTGGCCATGCCTCTGGAGACGTAAATAGGAAGGATTCATTCTGGGGTTTTACAGATGTTTACAGAGTCACTGTGGATGTTTTACCAACAGCAGTGCAGTTCATTCAGGAAAACTGAGGGGAAAGACCTACAATGCTTGTGTCCTTAGAAGCACAGGAACCCCTCAAAGCTGGAGGTCTACAGAACTGTCCCATGTTGCCAGTTTTAATTTATTTCAGTCCCAACCCTCTGCTTGCTTTACCGCTTCAAGACGCAGTGTCTTCCAGAGCATTTAACTGTCTGTGCTTGAGCTAGTACTGGTGATTGTGGGGTGTGACAACCGAGTGTCTCCAAATGAGGCTGAATTTCAGTGATGGAGCTCTAGTAACGTGGATCAGTGTTGTCTGTGTGATACTCTGTTAGGAGACAGTGCTGTTAGGAGTGACAGGTGTCTGGCCTGCTTGCTGGTTTGGTGTGGCGTAAGGTGCGACGGTGCCGCTGCTGGTGCTTGTAGCCGTGGCATATTTTGGGAGCACGTTCTCGCAGTGAAGTCTGGAGCAGCGTGGAGATTTCAACTAGCAAAGAGATTTAAATCAGGATAGTGAGTACTAGTAATGGTCTGGCTGAAGCAGCAGAGAGCCAGGTAGGTTCCTCAAGCTGCAGATTCTAAGGTTTCTCTTCTGTTGTCAGGAAGGTGCTCATGTCCCTTCTTAGTATACTTCCCAGGTATTCAGAATAAGCAGAGGGTTTTTATGTGGAGAGCTGGCAGCTGGGGAAGCGACTACAGCCTGATCCCTCTCTTTGTGGTCCTGCAGACCCAAGTTCTTGGCTCCCATGTGGTGTGTTCTGTCTGCCACCTCGGAGTGATCGCAGGGCGCTGTAAAAGTGCGGCGTGTTACCCAAGTGTTTGAAGGAAAGTCTAAAAATGCGCTGTGCATTTTATTTTTTGATGTTAGGGAATTTGGTTTCTTACAAAGAAGAACTCTTCACAGTCAAGCGAGGCTGCATTCAGAAGCACATTATAGAGCCTTTTTGCGAAGACTGTGGTTCACTACTGTTCTGGGTCAGCAGTGATTGACAGCTGTTGTCCTTCATTGCAGCTCCTGCTGTTCCCCTGTGGATGCATTATTTAAATGTCAGCATAGGGTGGATACACAGCTTGATGGAAGGGGATAAAACAGATGGAGGATGAAGTAAGTCTCCAGGCTTAGTGTTGTCTCTGCATTGCCCTTGCAGTAAATGAGGTGGACAGGCACCAGTGAAATACTGTGTGTGCATGTGTATGGATTTTGATTGGGGTTTTTTTGTTGACTTTTTGCAAAAATATATGTGAAAGACTCAGTGATTAATTCAATTTCATTGGTATTGGAGATGGGGTAAGTGCAAAACCAGTGTAGTCACTGTCTGTTAACCTGCTGGCCAGTTTAAGAGCAATCAGCTCTGAAGGGCAGCTTAATTCATAGGAGCTTGTCCTGATCAGCTTGTTAGTTCTTTGGACTTCTGCCTGCTATGCCATCTCCCGAGCACCCTGGGTGCCTGATGCAGTTCCTCTTTCACCACTGTGCTTCAGACTCTCTTGAAATCCAATTTGCTGATTCTTCTTGGCGTTTCTAAAATCCAGCTTTTCCATCGGTGATGCTGAGGTTTATTATGCCTGTGGGTTGGCAGTTTCTCAGTGCTGCTCTGGCAGCCTTTTCCTTTCATCTCATCGAATCTGTTATCCACTGCTCCAACATTGGTTACAGCCCTAAAATACTCTGCAGCGCTGAATAGTTGTTGCGCAAGTTGTGCTTGAAGCAGGAGCACTAAAAATGGTACATTGCACCTTCTCTGCCTTCTGAAGGTGACGTTCTTGGGCTTGTCTCAGGCTGTCCCTGGTTTTACGTATGTCTGTTTTGCTGCAAGTGAAAAACAGGTCATAGTTACAAGATTAGTGAATGCATGGTAAACATAAAGAGCTGAACTTCTGCACGTTCTGTATACGTCTTCTGATACCACTCAGTGACATCGTTAATTTGGCTGAACACTTGGCACCAGCTTTGTTTTGTAGCTGAATGACTGGACGTGGTTATTCTGTGATTTACTTTGGTGAATGCTAAATGAAATGAAAGCAGTTGAAAGAAACATGATGGATTGCCTTAGCGTTGTTAAGAAAAGCCCTTTGGGAGAAGTCCTAAAAAACATGTGTGAACATGCAGTCATTGTTTTGATAAGGAAACCCTCAAACATTGTTCTAAGTCAAGAATTTGGGGTAAAGGTATCAGTAACTTAGTACCTGTGGTAAAAGAGATGGATACGAAAATGAGAGCATTTTTTAGCATGTTTCCAGGGATTGGAGCATCTACCACCTCTTTGGGCAACCTGTGCAGGGTTTCACAACCCTCATAATAAAAAATTTCTTCCTGATATCCAGTCTGAATCTATCCTCTTTTAGTTTAAAGCCATTACCCCTTGTCCAATTGCATCAGGCCCTGCTAAAAAGCCTGTCCCCATCTATTATAAGCCCCTTTTAAGTAATGGAAGGCTGCAATAAGGCCTCCCCAGGGCCTTCTCTTCTCCAGGCTGAACAGCCTGAACTCTCTCAGCCTGTCCTCACAGGAGAGGTGCTCCAGCCCTCGGATCATCTTTGTGGCCTCCTCTGGCCCTGCTCCAACAGTTCCATGTCCTTCTTGTGCTGGAGGTTCCAGAGCTGGACACAGGACTCCAGGTGGGGTCTCACCAGAGCAGAGTAGAGTGGCAGGATCACTGCCCTCGACCTGCTGACCACGCTTCTTTTGATGCAGCCCAGGATACCAGTTGGCCTTCTGGGCTGCGAGCGCAGACTGGCAGCTCATGTCCAGCTTTTCATCCACCAGTACCCCCAAGTCCTTCTTGGCAGGGCTGCTATCAGTCCCTTCATCCCCCAGCCTGCATTGATAGTGGGGGTTTCCCCGACCCAGATGTAGGACCTTGCACTTGGCCTTGTTGAACCTCATGTGGTTCACAAAGGCCTGTTCTTGAGCTTGTCCAGGTCCCTCTGGATGGCATCCTGTTCTTCTGGCGTGTCAGCTGCACCGCTCAGCTTGGTGCCATCTGCAAACTTGCTGAGGGTGCACTCGATCCTGCTGTCAATGTCATTCTTCTGCAGAATGACTTTACTGTCCTTTATATGAAGTTTATAGGGACCATCTGAGGATGCTGTGTATTTGGTAATCGGTGTTTCCTGGTGAGGATGCCCAGTATGAGAAGTGTGTGTTAGGTGGAGTTGGATGTTTACAGGAGTTTAGGTTAAGATACAAATGCCAATAGATGGAGAACCTGAATAGGGAAATAATTTTCATTGTATTCAGTACTACTTGAAAAGTCTTAAAATCTGTTAATGTCCATGTTACTGGTAGACTAGGTTAGCGGGTTGATCTTTAAACAGTTACACAAGTTGTTATTTTGTATAAAGCCTTGGATTTACTCTTAAGTGTAACCGGAACTTTCTGAAGTGTTCATATTTTAGAAGTGTATATTTTTGTTGTAGATGTTTGTATTTTAAAGACCTTAGGTCTGTCTGCAAGTGGTTTTATGCCTCTGGCTGGCAAAAAGGAAAAAGATACACTTACAATGTTGTCATGCAAAAGTGAAGAAATGTGCCTTTGTCCGGGAGCGTGACTCACTGTTTCTCAGTGTGACACTTCATTTACTTGATTGTTTTTGTTGCTGTTTTGGTTTTTTTTTTGTTTATTAAAAGACCACCTCTTCTGCTAAGGTTTGCTTGCTGTGTTTCATATCTGTTTCTCCTTTCTCCCCCACATGTGTTCCAGGTTTTGGGCAGCGTGTGCTTCAGCAGCTCTGGCGATGGCACTGTTGTTTTATGATGAGCGAGTGAAAGCGAGCAAAGAGTTGTTTTTGTGTTTGCAGTTTTGAGACTGGGGATGCCTCATATGTCAACGCAAAGCTTATCAGTTAGCAGAATATGTTGATATGGTTAATATGTCTTTGGGGAAGAGACGTGTTAGAGACTAGACATGGGAGAGAGACCACTAAAGATGTTTCTGATTCTGAGAGATGAAGTTACAGTAGGCATCATCAGCTCAGGGGCTGGGGTTTGGATCTGACCCAGTGGGCAGCTTTGGCTCTGGAAATGCCAAAGTGGGGGAGTATTAATCTGTTTGTGTGCACATGCATGTGTATCGCTGATGAACCAGCCCTAGGGTTTGGGAGGGTTTATGATGTTAGGTGGGGAGCAAGCACGCCCGGCTCTGTGTGTCTTGCTTGGACACCTGGCTGGGAATAGACGTTGGCCCTGAGCATGAAGGACTTGGCCAGCTTCAGCCATAGAGCGTGCAGGAGTGGGAATTCGGTGTGGGGTGTTGCATTTAGCAAAGCGTTGTTGGTGCTTATCTTCCCCCTCTTTTTCATGAACTTCCTTGCATTTCTGGTATTTATTCCTTCCAGTGGTGATCCACCTCTGTAGCAGTGAGACTGCAAAATAGTTGCTGCTCTGTTCTTTTCTGTGGGCACGGCGGTGTGGGAGGATGAGTGATGGGGAGCTGGCGCAGTAGCTTCACCGCCGTGTCACTCAGGGGCCTCATGGAAGGATTTTCCTTGCAGGGCCTCTGCAAATATGTTGGAGATGGGCCCTGAGCCTTTGGCTTGGGTTTAGCTTTTCCACAGCAGAGACTGTAGTAACGCTAGTCATTGATCCAGAGACGTGCAGCCTGGGATTTTTCAGGGGTACATAAACTCTCCCTTCTTGTAAACTAACTGAGTGAGAGGTGTTCAGCTAATGACCTTTTTAGCTCTAGTAAAGCAGCTGTATGTTAGTGAAAATGGGGGCTGAAATAGTATCATATTCCTCTTTCCAGGGTCCATAAGCTGCTCTGTTAGTTGCTGTGTCCGGGTAAGGCATGTGTTTGCTGTGGGGTTGTTGACAAACTCCCAATAACCTCTTGGAGCCCTGGCGGATTGATATTTTTGGGCCCAAAGTTTGCTTGGTAAGATGTTGTGTTTCACATCGCGTTCTTGCAGGGTGTTAATAGTGATGTCGCAGTCATGAAAAGGGCTTCTCTTTCCTGCTGCCTTAAGAAGGCTGTTCAAGTGAGGGAGGCAGAGCAGCAAAGAGCTGTGTGTGCAGACTGTGGGCAGCGTAATGCTGCTGGCATCTCGTCTCGGGGTGTTCAGGGCAGCCTTTGGGGTCCTGCAGGGAAGGGTGGAGGGACTGAAAGTGGATGTCCAGGGCTCCTGCCCTGGGAGCAGCGTTTTTCGGTATGGTGGGAAAACTTTTCAGAGCAGCCTTTGCACGTGTACGCAGCGGCACTGCGGTTGTGCCTTACGGCAGCACGAGCTGTGGCGGCAGGAAACGTCGGTGAACCCTGCTGAGCATTGGTTTATCTTGCACATACGTCTGAGAGTAGTGGAGATGTGGCGGCGGGGTTTTCACTGTGGAGTGATGGAGACCCTTGAGCAGGAGGCTCAAGGGTCCTGTACCTGAATTTTGGAGGATTCTGAGAGGCAAGTGGATACTCATGGTTTTAGTCCGCACTGAAGTCTCTTTGTAGGGATCTTTACCAGGCAGATTCTAGTGGAAGTGTCACTTAGGCTTTAATCACACCTTTATTTGCTGTGTAAGTGCAGCCAAAGCCAGGAGCTCATGGTTGTTTTTATTTTAGGGTTTCTCTGATGTAGCGGTTAGATTTCCTATTTCCTTTTGGAAGAGCAGAAGATGGGGGATTTTATGAATCCATTTGGCTCAAATGTCTCAAATTCCCCCTACTTAAGGCACGGGCATTTGCCTCATGCTCCAGCGCAGCACCCTAGTGCACTGTACACTTCCCCTGCCCCTTCTTCACTGCTGCTTGCTCTTTACGTCTCTGTCTGCCATTTTTTCCTAACATGTCTCTGTCCCTTTCTTTCCCCAGTGTGACCTTTGCTTTCCCTCTTCCTTAGTGATACTGTGGCATGCTCCTGCCCCAGAACATCTTGGCCGATGCAGCTGCTTATGAGGAAGATAGCAGCACATGGCTTTGCGTGGTAAAATAGCAGCACATGGCTCTGTGCCTGCCGATTGCCCCAGGCAAGGGGCTGGGGATGCAGGAGACTGTTGGCACCGCTCCTTGGAGGCTGCCAGCACACGTCCGTCCGACGGCGAGTGGGAGAGAAAGGTAGGGTAAGCTCAGCAGTGAGTAGCTCCCAAAATGTGCAGCTCTCTTTTTCCCAAGTATGAAGTTGCTAGATTTTGCCAAGATCTTCTAAACAAACCAATTTTGAAGGAGATTTTTTGCCGAACCCTTTATGATGCAGAGCAATGAAACCTCTTGGGACCACTTAAGTTAGTGCAGTATTATTTGGTCTGGGCCATTAAAAGGTTTTGCTGGGTTGGGAGAGCAGTAAAAGGACTTCAGAGGTTTCATTGTACATGTAATTTTTCAGTTCTAGCACTCAGGGCAATGAAAGAGCTTTGGAAAAGTACACGTTTTCTCTGTTCTCCGTGTTTGTAGCATCTTTTCTTTCTGCGTTGTGCTACTTGCCCATAAAATTCTTTTCTCCACTGGCATATGCAAAACTGCTTTGGAAAAATTTTTTTGAGCTCATTAAGAAAAGACGGGAAAGATCCAGTTCACAACAGAATTCTAAAACCTTGACAACCACAATGCTATTAAATACCACTTTTCAACTTCCACATTCGTAGAGAAGTCTCTCCAAATTGTAAAATAAATGCCCATTTGTAAATCTCTCTCAAATAGGCTGGCTAGTTTAACCTGCAACTTGTAGAGCTGTCCTGACCATATATCCTGTGAAAGAGGGTTACTCATGTATGTGTAGCTATAACTGTACGTCTGCAGTCTGCTAATGGCATGAATGCACGCAGAAATCTGTGCCTGCAGGGCAGGAACACACCGGTGTGGTCAGTGTTGTGTCTATGTTCAACATGCCACGGGATCAGGGCCTGATGAAAATAAAACCAAGAAACAAACCCCAGAACTGTTGGACCTGTTTAATATGTACGTCAGAGAGCGGTCTTGAGAGGTTTGAGTTTGTAAATTGTTTTACAACAAAAAGGAAAATGACTGTTCAGTCGTTCTGCCGTTCAGATGCTGGTAAGAATCTCTCTGCCCATGTGTCACTGTTGGAAAGAGTGTACCTGCAGATTGCCTGTGTTAATGGAAGGGAAGCTGGCAAAAAGCCCCAGGTTCCTCTTGTGGGATCATTTATGTCTACATACAGAACAGCTGTATTCATCCAGGAGGGGCTGTTTGTAGTGGGAGGTGGGGAAAACTCTCTGCCAGGCATTTTGGTGTGTGATGCTGTGTGGTTCAACAGCCTTTAATGCCACAAATTGTACTGGTTTCAGCGGAAATGCAGGTTAGGCTGTAACTTGTATTGTTCTTCGCCAGACCATCAGTGAATACGCATTCTTAACACAGCCTCTGTATATTGTGAAGAAAAAATGTCCCCCCTCGATCCATTTTTATGCTACTGGAAGGCATAGTAGGTTCGCTCAAGCTACATCCAAAATGATGTGTTTTCCTAGTTAATGATCGTCTCCTTCGGTAAATGCAGCTGTTTGGATAATCTGCCATATAGAGAAGTGGGTGGTATTATAAGCCAGAAGACACATGACTGTGCAATAAAATCTGGCAATTCTGAGTATTGGATTACCCTTACAGCTTCAGAAGGCTGTATAGATACGTAACAGTCTTTAACGATGGCTCTAACAGTGTTAGACGATGGGTGCTGAGTTAGGACTCCTTTTGCACGTCCTGTCAGAAATGAACACGGTCAAAATTTTCACAGGATTTTAGTCTTCCTTTATTTTGGCTCAGCTATGGTTCAGTGGCCTTGCTGTGAAAAATAGTTGTCAAACCATTGATATCCTCTGTTTTGACTGTTCTGTTGAGATGCGGAGGTTGCCACGGATCCTGGTGGAAGAGCCGGGGCTCAGTGAGCTCCCTCAGCTCGGCTGCCGTAAAGTGCAGAATTCCCGTGTTCTGGAAATGGTATGCACCACCCTCAGCTGGCAGCTGGAGACAGGATTTGGACGCATTCTGCCTGTGGAAAACATTTTGCCGTTCGAGGATGACAAACAGCTTGTGATTTTTTTTGATATGGGAATCCTTTTGCAAAACTTGAGAAAAAACTCATAACAGAATGACTGAAAAAAAAAATCTCTGGACCCACAATTAAAAAATTGCTGATGTGTGCATCTACCTGTTTTTCCTGTGCTGAACGCTCAAGTTTTGCACTCTTCCCTGAGGGATGGTGGTACTGGTGCTGTGCGGGTGAGTTAGCTGAGCAGGGGCCATGGCACAGCTGCTCGTACTTCACTCCCGTGTTCGTTATGGCACAGAGGAATTGGAAAACGTGGTTCCGAGGAGAAGAGTGTGACAGGATCTCCTGATGTCACGGGCAGGGTGAGCAAGGAGAGATTTGCTCATCCTGTACTATCAGATATTTGTGTATCTTTTCTCTATAATTGGAACATTGATAAGCATTTCTTGCGTTTAAACAATCACCTTCTGAGCAAAAATTTGTTTACTGCCTCCTGTCCTGCAGGCTATAAATATCTAATGATTAATTTAATTTTGGTTTGAGAATTTTGTCTTTATGCGGCTTGTTCTCTTTCCATCTTACAATGCCATATCTGTTTTTGCGCTTTTAACTGTACAGCTTGTCAGGGGGCTGTACAGTGGCTTCAGGGCCTGGTATCTCTTCTGGGAAAATCTTCACTGCCGTGTTATGGACCGTGTCGTTGTATCTCTAAATTGCATTTTGTTAACTGACCCATGTGTTTCGGTAACAGGTTCGTGGTTGTGCTGAACACAGGAACAAGGAAATGGCTCAAAGGAGAGTTTTATTTAGGGTATCTTGGAGTATTAGACTTTTATGTCAGAGGAACGTTTTAATTGCATCTCCTGAATTACAGTTCAGTGCCTTCACTTTATTCCATTCATGTTTTCTAAGCCTTTTTCTATCTTCCCAAACATACAACTTTGTCTTTCTTCCTCAGAGTTTCTGCCCTGGCATGAAATTAAATTTGTATGTCTTGCACTTCATTTCTTCTTACTTGGCTGAAAATGGGATGATCATACTTTGGCTTCTTATGAAGAGATATAAAAGCAAGTCTTAATAGTAGTAGTAAATTTGCGGAGTCCATTTTAGTTGTCAGTGCATAAAGGTCACGTAGGATATAATTGGGATAGGATGTTTCTTTATTTCATAACTTTGAGATGACTTCGCCTCAGTGCCCAAGATGTTTGCTCAGCACGCTGAGTTCTCTGTTGTCACAAAAGCAGCAGGCGTCGCCCGTAGCCTTGCACTTGGCGTTCGTCACCAGTTAAAGGACATGCTGTGAATGTGAACTGTGAAATAACTGACTGCCGTGCTGGAGGGCAGCCCTCCCAAGGGACTGCCAGAGCAAAGGGCAATATGTGCCTTTGTGGCCCTCGGCTCGTTAATTAGCTGTTTCACAACAATCTGTGCTACTTTTCTGGATTGCAAACTTTTTAATTAGCTTACTTTCATGGATCTGGTTTTGAGGTTCAAGTATGCTGAAAAGAAGTGTTACAAGTAGATCTGAAACGATGGCCTATGTCTGAGCTGTTGCTGCTGGTGACCTAAAGGCTGCAAAGATGTGGATCATCGGTGTCGAGCATTACATTTCTCTTGCGACAGATTGCACCAAGTTGCATGGAGCTGAGGCTAACATTGTTGCTTCTAGTCATGACTACATGGTCCAGATACGTTTGATTAGTGAGGCTGTGTTGTGTCTCAGCATCTCCAGATCAGCTAACACTGTGGCAAATACTTACCTTGCATTAATAAAGCCGTAAAATAACGCTGAAACCTGTAAAAACTTAAAGTGCTATTCTGGCTCTGTTTATTCATGTGTTTTTCGAGTTGGAGTGGAAAATCCAGTGAAGCTGATTGTGCTTTTGGGTCTTTCAGTACTGCAGCGCTTTTCAAACTCTGCAGAAAAATCTTTTTTTTTTTTTTCTTTTTTCAAGAGTAACACTTTTCACAAGCTTCTCCAAACTATACAAATATTTTTACAGGCCTTAAAAACCTCTACTAAAAGTTTGTTTTTACAGAATCTGAACTTCTGGCCTGGTATGACGCTGTAGGAGTTGGTGTGCTTTTTTTTGTCAAGAGAAAGTCACGAAGCATAATAAGTCCGTACTGCAGTAATTAATATTACTTTTCAGTTATTTCACCCAGCTGTTTCTTGTTAAGTGTGCGGTGAAGGCTGTGTGCTTGGGCACATCTCAAAAGTCCACTTCCCCCCATCCCTGCCCAGAGCACTTCTCCACATTCTTGCTTCCCCAGAGGGCAAGGAGTTGCACTGAAGGCTTTCGAAGCTGTTCACAAGTCTGATTTTGGCCTAATAACTCACGAGGGCTGGGTTTTGGATACTTGATTTTGGGATTAAATTAAACATTTCACCTAACTTTTTACGACTACAGAGGTTTCTGTATTCCTTGGAAGTCTGGAGTTATTAGTGAATTATGAGAGGGTGTTTTTTTTTCCTTTGTGCAAAATGGCAACAGACACATAATTCATATGAAATAATTTTATCTTTTGAGTGCAGCATTTGTATTAATATGGCTTCAGTTGTGTATACAAATTAGTGGATTTACAAGCAACTCTTACTGATGTCTGTATCTAGGGAAAAATCAGATGAAATAAATTTAATGCTTAAAAAAGTTTGCAGCAATTATCCTACAGATTTCATGTTCTTGATATTCTTATTGTTGGAGTTTCTTCAGTCTTGTATTTACGAGCAACAGAAGTAAATCAAGAAAGTTTTGATTTGTATTGCAAAAATCTCTTTTTTTTCCCCACAACAAAAAGCCAAAGAAACAGCAACCTACCTCTGAATCTCTAGAGATGCTCTTGCTCCAAAATTTACAGTCACTTTAAGCGTTCGTTCTGATGGCTTAAAAGGTCAAGCTTTTTAAAACCATATCATTAAATAGAAGTAACTAGAAATAGAAATCATTAAATAAATAGAAATCATTAAACAGAAAAAACGATACACTCCGTAAAAGCAGGTGGGTGAATGAAGCTCATGTCTGAGATGATGTATACCAGTATTGCCCACTAAGCTGTAATACCAGTCTTACTGTACAGAACNAGGTAGGTGTTTCTCCTGAACCCTTCAAAGAAAGAAATCCGGCAGACACAAACCGATGCAAGNGCTTGGCTGAGTACTTTGGAGAGAGTGGACCACAGCTGCCGGTTCCTCTAGCTGGGCTTTTATCATGGTCAGATCTCTGTATAGTGCATTCAGATGGTTTTAACAAATTCCCAAAATAATTTCTGGGATGCAAGCAGAAGGAAGGAGAAGTTCCAGTCTAGTTCGTTTTTGGAAACACCGATAGTCTCACACCAGATGAGTCACATCCTTCGTTCGGACACCTGATGGATGCATAACCAGTACCAGCGTGCGACATCCTGCTCGTTCCTTCTTTAGCTGCTGCAGTTCTTTGGCAAAAGTCTTCTTGGTCTTTGTGCATCCCAAGAAGGTGAGAAGCTGTTTCTCAACTATTCCTTGGTTTTGATGCCTGTGTTGCAATGATCTTGCTTCCTGTTACGGAAGTATAGTTGCTCTTAAAAATCCCTGTGTGGCGGGACTGTGGATGAAAGCACAGTATTGCACAGAAGAACAGTACTCATCTGGGCTCGCTTCTCACTGCTCTTTTTTAAGTGAGAGGGTTTGCAGATGTGGGTTTCACTGGAAATAACGGCCATCTGGAATAGAGGAAAGCCTAGGGATTTTGGGAGGTCCAGTTTCTTGTGTTCTGGTGTTACTGGAGTGGTTGTGTTTGTTTTTAAGAGAAATCAGATCGACTCGTACTGCCCGTGCAAGCTGGCTTGATGGGATGGAGCTGCAGGGAGTGGGCATTTATTTTCTGTGAGGGGGAGGAGAAAGGACCACATGCCAAGCTGCAAGCAGCCCAGAGAGCTCATTTGCATTGCTGTATGGGCCTTTGCCCCTTCTTTAAGTGATGTCTTAAATAATCCAAATTGGGTTTTCAGAGGGAGATGTTCTAAAAGTGGTTGGAACAGAACAGGATCTGCTGTGAGGTTTAGCACAACACGTACTTTGCTTCCTTTTCCTCTTCCTCTTCTCCAGAAAAATGACAGTTCCAACAGAGTGTTTAGACTTCTGTTGAGCCACAAATACCTAAGTCATGTAGAAGGTATCTGGTGGACTTTTCTGTGGTATTTGGTGCAGTTTCTTGTATTGTAGTGTTCCCCGTCCTGTGTAGCCAACGGTTGAAAAACGTGGACTTGGAGGTATGGTGTCAGAGATGCTCCTGTTAAGGTTAGGCTGAAATGCAGCATAGATGCAACTTCCTGGCTCCACTGTTGTAACTGCTTAGAGGCTTAATTTATTTCTTGTTTTGAGTGCAATGACAGGAATAATTAGGGAAGAAAAAAGAAGAAAACCAGCAAAAGGCTCTTCTGGATTTAGGTGGATGCCGCTTTTGGGTTATAGCTTCAAACAGGCTGTGGGCAAAGGGGAAAACATTTGTGTGTTAATCGCAACTACTGGATGAGATTTGTGGCTAGAAAGATCAGTTTAGACTTTGTGTTAATTCACAGGCAGTAGCTGAAAGCTACGTGATCTGACCTTACAGATTTAAAAACTGTTCTTTTTTTAAATTGATTCAGTTAAACTCCCTTTTCATGTTCCTAATTTGTGTAACGCCATTTCTTGTGTCTTTGCGATCCCCATCTACTTTTGCAGTTCTTTCTGTTTGTTTGTTCTAACACTTGTTGGATGTGTGATGTAAACTGATTCACATTTCTCTGTTGGGAACTGCTAGAACATTTGGCGAGGGATATGGTCCCGGATGGTCTTAATCATAGCCCAGACTCATGCCCCTCTGACAATCTAGCTGTATAGAATTGTGTGCATTCAATGTCCAGTGCTGTTCTATAAATATTAAGAAATATCTCCAAAAATTGCTATGAAAAATTCCCATTTTCTGCAAGCAGTTGACTGTGCCATAAGTGGTCCATCAAGGAATTTTATGGGATTTGTAATTGTTTTTTTGTGAAATGAAGACAGGAAAGTAACTCACGGTTATTGTTGCCAATTTAGCAATAGCTGTTTCCTTTGTAAAAAGCATTTTCTTTGATAAAAAATGGGATCAGAAAGCTAGAGGCTGAAGGTTTATGACCTTCACTCCAAGCTGAAGCTCAGGCTTTCTCTGGTTTTAGGTTTGAAGCAGTAGGCTTCACTGTCCAGCGCTGAAATACCATGGTGGCTATGAAAATTTACTTTTGTCTTTTTTGTTCACAGTCAAACTGCAACTTCAAGCAGAAGAAAGAGGAGTGGTGTCAATCAAAGGTGTCAGTGCAAATCGCTTTCTGGCTATGAAGGAGGATGGCAGGTTGCTGGCCTTGGTAAGAACTCTTCTTTTTAATGTTTATCTCTGTGTGCCTGTCTGTAGTGGTAGGTCCTCTCCTCACTCTGTACTGATGAACCTCTCCTCCAGCAGGACTTGCTCAGCTTCTCTATGTGTGATTTGTCAGGGAGAGATTAGCTCAGCACAACTTCTGTCAGTTAATGGAACTGTGAACTAGGCAGAGATGCGGGTGTCTGCCCTCAGCTAGAAGCTTCAAAACTGGACTGGGACAGCCTGTCCGAGAGAGAAAATTCATAGTGCTCGTGTATAGAAGGAACTTATGAGAACAAATGAATGAAGTCTCTCCCTTTTTTTCTCCCCACGAAAAGCTTTTTCCTCTTTTACTTACTTTCATGTAAAGTGATTGTAAAGACCCTTTTAAAGTAGGAAGAAAAGCTGATTTCTTTAAATTTTGACTTTTATGTTTTTGATGGTAATTGGTATATATTGTTTTCTCATCTTCCTCTTTGTAAAGAATCAAGTGTTTTTGGTCATGTATGCTTCCAAACTAGAAAACTGGCAAGAAAACAGTTTTTGAAAATCTGATGATAAAGTAAGGAAATAAAGTTATTAAATGTAGGTAAATTAACCTAGTCTCTAATGAGACTAGTTGTAAACTCCATGTGTTTTATTGGTATCAGCTTAATTTTTAACGGTGTTTAAAGCCAGAATGTTTAGCAGAATCTAAAAGTTAATAAGGTCTCCTAGAGCTAGATGATAAATTTTGCTTGAAGAGCTGCGGTTACATTCATTTTGCTCATGAGAGGCAGACACTGCGAATCTCTCCTCCATATTTATAACCTTCAGTGCAGGCAAACTTTCAGCGCTTGCGGCGTACCACTGTAGGGCATCCTACTGGAATTTTAGTTTGAAATGATCCCTGATGCTTTGGTGATGCTTGAACACAGCCCCGTTCAGCTTCTGTGCAAGTCCCCGCCAGTAAGAGGTGTTAATAATAAAGTGAATTCCTAACCCCAGCTGGACTGCAGCTAGTGAAAGACCCCTGCCAGGGGCTGCAGAAATTACTTCTGATTCCCCTTGATTCTGCCTCTGCCTAAGTGAAATTAGTCTGAAGGCGAACAGAACACTTCAGCAGTTTTCCACGAGCAGGGATCCGTGGTGTGCTCCTCTAGCTCCAGGAACCCCGTTTTGTTTATGCCTGTGAATACAGTGAAAGAACCCATTTCAAGTTACAGCGTTGTTTACTTGGAACTTGTGTGACAGACAGCTCAGTTGAAGAAAATGTGAGGAGTAGTCCACTGTGCTATTCCTGAATTAAGGGTAATTGGGAATTTCCTGTAGTGCTGGTGTGGTGGCGTTCGGCTTCCCGTGCAAATCACCCTCCTCACCCTGAGCGACAGCGAGTGGTCAAAATAGGGCGTTTTGCACCAGTTGTAAAATTACAGACACCTGAGTGTGTTTATATTTGGGATTTCCAACCTAAGGTTGCATGGCGGGTTTTGGTTGTAGAACATGCTGCCCTTGCAGCGATACGCAGCCATTTTACGTGCTTGGTTCTTTTAAGGCGATGTGCTTGGAAGGGATCTGCCCTTCACTTGGGCATACTCTCTCTAAGTCTAGTAGAGTTGGGTCATGTTGTGCTTCTTACTTGAGCTTATAAAATACTTGCTTCGTTGCTGGAAGTGGGTATTACTTGCATCGTGTTTACTGCGAACACTACTCCCTGCAGCTCTTCATTTTTGCTATTCATAGGTGAAAACTCTCTGCTCTTAAGATTTTGTTCTTCAGCCAGCCTAACAAATACTTCTGTGATTTCACGATCATTTTCTGCAGCACAGGCAGTGTTTTTTTTCCATGAGGATTTCTGTACTGTGACTTCCAAAGGTCTGTGGCCAATTGTGCCTCCACTATTTTCTGCCTATAAACACATGCATGAAACTGTTCCTAACTGCCAGCGTTTCTTTTTCAGTTTGAGCAGTGCTGTGTTTCAGTGAGAGCTTTGAAAGAGTGTGTGCTGGGACTATTTGTGGTGAACTTATCTCGTCGGTGCACATGAATTCCTATCTGCTGAAACCTTTGGTTATTTCTTTTAAAACACTACGGAACTTTAATTTCTAAATACCTATTTAGTTCTCTAACCCACTAGTCACTCAGGTACTATTCTGTGCTTTTTAACATGTTTTGTTTCGTTTTTTACTACTTTTCAGTGTCAAGGATCAATTTGCATAGCGTCCTTGCTTTAGAAATATGTCAACATCTTCAAAAATACTTCCGCAAATTATTATTCAGTCCTTTTTTTCATCTACTTGTATGTTTTCGTAATCACTGGGTTGAGACATGTCTTCATGGCTTGTTCCGAGTTGGGTTTTGCAAAATGATTTATTGCATGGCCAGCAGATCACTGCTTACACTGGTGATCGGCGTGGTGGTGCGATGGATGGCGTTCTTGTCTGGAAAGCTGGATGATACGGCTTTTCATTAAGCAGTTTCATGCTCTCTGTTTGTTAACAGGCTCATTTACTGTGGGGGACAGGTAATCTTTACCAGTTCGGTTGCTGGAGAAAATGGCTGGTTATTGATGCAGCTAGTCAAAACCTCCCCTTGGAAAATGCTGTTTTAACTAAAAATATGTATTTATTCCATCAGATTTTTAATGGAAAAATTGAAACATTTCACTTCTGATATGGCTGTGATATATGATTTTGACTTTCCAGTTTCATTTAATTATTATAATAAAGTGTTTTCACTTTATTGAATTAAATGTTTTTGATTACTTCATTTCATGAAGAAATTTCTCAAAATTTCCTATGAAAGGAAGAATTGCACTTTTGACTAACTTACGTATCACGAGAAATAATTTGTCATTTAAGGATCCAGCCTGGTCATTCTGTCTGTCATGCTTATGTGGTTTCGCTATGACCACACAGGTTTTGCCAGACTGAAGGACTTGAAGGGAAATTCTTCTCTTTTGATGTTATGGATTAAAATTACGGTACAGGAATATTTGTGAGAATAACCTTCGTTTCCTGGCCCTTTCTTAGTTAGAAAAGGCTAAATATGATCATGACCTTTCTCGGGTCATGCTCCATCCGCTGTGGTAGTTACAGGTTAAGCCTCTGGTTTCAGTTTTGAGAATGAACAAGCCTGAGGAATGTTAATTCCTAATCTAGGGTCCAAAATGTCGAAACTGGTTAATTGGCATAGTATGATTCTAAGGCAGATGCAGCTTGCACTGAAAAATCAATCAGTGGATGGCGTTTGGCTGCGCAAATCAGGGAGGAAGAACTTTGTCGCAGGAAGTTGCTGCCTCTTTCGGCCAGTGAATCTGCCCCAGGCAAATCACCGCGAGGATTTCGGCGGTCATTACTGTGTGGCTGCTGTGAGTGCCTGGTGGTAGCCAGGGTTTTTCCAGGGGCTGGGGTTCACAGCAGGGTGGCCGGCATCCCACTCCTGCCAGACAGCAGCCCGTCTTCCGAAATGCTGCCTTTGGCGGATGTTAAGGAATACAGAGTTCATGAAGCCTGGGCTATCATTTGTCACCTATATGTTCATTTTTATGTCAAAATATTTACATTGGCGATGTACTGTAGGAAAGCACTGGTATCACCTATGCTTTGCGGAGAAATAAGGACTCGAGCGTCCTAAGTGAATTGTGTGGCACCTTCCAAAATATCTTTATGAATGTAAAAAAAAACCCACCCTACCTTTTTTCATCTATCTTAGTCTTTTTTTTTCACACATTTTTGATTATTTTCTATAACACCCATAAATTGCCTGAAAATCTGTTTGAGGAGTTTAATCTATTTTACTTAGTAAACCTGAGAGATACAAGGAAGGCTAAATAAAACCAGTGTGTTTCTTTGGGTTGTGATTGAGTTCACTTTGTGGATTTTGTGCATAGGAGATGGGGTCCGGTGAATTTGCCTTTTGTCTGTACATGGGGTCTCGTAGAAGGCGAAGGCGAGGTGTGAGCCGGCTGTGATGGTCTCTTTGCCAGGATTTCCAGCTTGGGCAGTTGTACTGAACTTGCCTAAACTCTGCTGAAAGTTTGTTTCTGTTCTTAAATGCTTCTTTTCTGTACATGGTTTCTGTGCCCTCTTAAGGCTGCTGTAATCCATTTGAGGCTTGGATCTGTGGCTTGAGATGATTAATGCATCTGTTTTCACATTACTGGAATGAAAGGCATTAAAGTATGATTTATCTTGAGAAAGATGGTTGAAAATACAATCATATGAAATGTGTTAAATTGATTTCTACTATTTGAAATGTAAAAATATTAGTGAGTTATGGAAATGAAAAACTACATATGGATTTTTTCTTATAAGTTCTTTTCCTTAGAAACCAAAATTCGTATTTGAAAATGGTTGAAGTGGAGGGAAAAAACCCTTCTATTTGAAGACATATATTTGGAGACATATCACTTTATTCCAGGCTGCTTTTGAATGACTTAATTGCTTGTAGCTACAGAAACTTGGCATATATGGGGAGTTACTCTTGTATATTTTTGTTCATGCTGTATGAAGTCTAGTTGTTCCAAGCCCACTTTTTAGTTCTAGTTGGATACTTCATTAATATTACCAGAAGATGTAACAAAGGGTAGCCTGCTCGTTTAGGGAATTGCTTCACGCTCCCTGTCTCCTCTCCAAGGTTGTACATGCTTGCTTTTCAATGACTAGCTTTTCTCCTCCTCCGGCATTCCCAAAAATTTTCTGGGTAAATGAGTGTGACTGAACTGATGGACTGACAGATGGTGTGCATGAAAAGAAAGTTCCCCCTCCACTCCAGTAAGTTCCTGCAGTGTTGAACTTCTGCCATCTTTCCATTTGAGAAAATAATTTCTCTTGCTTAAAGCGCTGGCTCTGCAGGCACGTTTGCCACTGTGAGCGCTACGAGAGCAGTGTTGCCTGCTGACAGAGGTTCTGCTGCTGTGAATGTGCCTCGGGATAAATGCATTTAAACACCGGTAGTGATCCTCTTCCTACGGAATGAGATCTTACTGGAAGCTCTTTGTACGTCCTCTTACGTTTTTGCTACAGAGGAGCCGTGTGGTTTCTTTGTGGTGGATTTCTGAAAATTGAATAAACTTTCCTGTTTTCGGTTGACTACGAACAGCTATAAATACTAGTGATAGTTAAATTACCTTGGTTTTAAGGCCGCCAGGCAATAACAACTATCCAGCAAAATGTGTGGGTTGAAGTCTTGCAACAGATTAAGCCTACCTTACATGATCTCACTGATAGGAGTGGGATCATTTGGAAATGGAGACTCTTTCTCTTCGGTACGGCCACTGTGAGGGAGCCGTAGTTCCTGCCTGTGCAAAGGTGTGCCGAAGCAAGTACATCATCACACTGTTCATTAATGGCAGGCTTACTTTCTGAGGGCATTGTACGCAGCCGAGTGTCTTCTCTCCGGTGGTGATCAAATGCAGCATGTAAGACAAGACGTACATAGTAATTGCCTGCACTGGTCTCCCAGCCTCCAACCAGTCTCAGCTTTGGGGCCTTCTCAGCCAAGAACAGTTTTTACCAATACAGTAAATTTCAGTGAATTTCTTTTCCATGAACTTGTCCAAAAGTGACTCGAATCCTTGTAAGCTGGGGGAAACCGTAACTTCCTACGGTGAGGAGCTCCACAGGCCAACTTTTACCCGTTGTGTGAAGAACCACCTTCTTTTTTATTTGTAGGTGTGCAGGCATGTTAATTCCCTGTAGGTGGAGTTGTTTTTGAGGACTTGCTTCCAGAAGCAGAATAATTTCACAGATGTACTTCTACACCCTAGTAGAGTATGCTTGGTTTCCATGTGGAATAGACCTCTTTGCCAGGTCTGATCTTTCCTTAAAATTATTTTAGAAGTTTTGAATTTTAAAAAATCTGGAACAGATGCAACTTGCATTGCCACTGTTTCAGAGCGCTATAAATATAGGCTTGAATTAGCTTTAGGAAAGTTAAACCTCAAAATTAGAAAAGAACAGGCAAAGGCTGAAACGATGCCATCCTACCTCTCTGATAAAAAGGTTGTTTTGAGAAAGGCAAGGGGAATACTCCCTTTTCTTTTACATCCCCCTGTTCTTTTGGGTTAAATTATAACCTAGGATGAGACGGCAAAACTGAGCTGGAAGTGGAGATACATCAGTAAGTGCCAAGAAACAGGGCTCTTCATTTGTTTGATTGGGTTTCAGATCAGAACAAAGAGTTATTACATAGTGAAAAGAAACTAGAATCTGCTTTGTCTGTGTTAAAGACAATAAATGAATCGTAGCTAAAACCTGTATTTTAACAATAACTCTGTCTTTAAACATGAAACATTTAATGTGAATTTCTTAAAGTCAAGTGTACTGTTAACTTACTAGCTAGTCCCATGAATCTGAAGAACTGACTTGCTGTGATGGAATACCAATAAACCTTTTCTTTTTCCCTTTTAGAAATGTGCAACAGAAGAATGTTTCTTTTTTGAGCGTTTGGAATCTAATAACTACAACACTTACCGATCACGGAAATACTCTGATTGGTATGTGGCACTGAAAAGAACTGGACAGTACAAACCTGGACCAAAAACTGGACCTGGACAGAAAGCTATCCTTTTTCTTCCCATGTCTGCTAAAAGCTGATTTCCATGGCAGATTCCAAGCATGTGTGCCACACTGCACTAAAGACGTCGAGTTTCCTACTCCTCTCTGAAGTAGCAAAAATATAAGCAATTATTTGCTGATATTAACTACTTTTGCAGATACCAGATTAAAACATGAATGTTTCATACTGTCTTTATATTGCTTTTTAAACCTGTTGTGCCAGTGTGTGTGGAGGTAAAATTACTTGGAAAAGGTATTTTCAGGATCAGTAACACTTCTGTTTTCTGCTAGGTATCTATGTAGAGCTATTTTATTTGCCTTATGTTTGCTTTACAGAGTAAAGGAAAACAAATCTGATGCACATTTATAGCAATATTTACCTTTAAAAATAATTTATATCTCTATAGCTTATTAGAGAATGGAATAAATAATTACTTTCTAGTAATTACCTAAAAAGAAGTCAATGGATAATTTTAATATGGTCTAAATAACACTACAATAATAATTCTAAATTATTAATATAATGAAATGTGAAATGTATTGCTATCATGTAATGTTTCTGTAGGACTCGGGCAGCTCCCTGTGGTACAGTTTGTAGAACAGGCCTGTGTAGACAGCTGGGAACTCCCTCATGGTTATATCAATCTTATCAAACCCTTCCCCGTATCCGTAAAGTAAGAGTTTAGCTACGTTGCTGGTGATGGGAGTAGCATGTTTTGTCCTAGCAAGCTCGTCGAGGTCCATCCACTCACACCTCAGGCACTCCTGCTGGCAGAAGCTGATGTTGAAGGAGGAGGGCTCCAGGCGACAGATGATGTACATATCCGACTTCCCAAAGGCCCCGGGGTGTTCGTGTTGCTGTCTTATGCTTAGGATGGACTTGAACTCTGACTTAATGCCAGTCTCTTCGAAAACCTCTCGAACTGCTGTGTCTCCTAGGTAAAAAGAGCAATCCTTACAATACATATAAGAATAGCTTAACACTCTTTAAACCTTTTGATCATGGAAAATTTCTAGCTCAAAGCCTTCTCTGTTCTGCTTCATAAGCTTTTCAGAATGTAAGCCTGTTTCTTTCGAAACAAGGATAAGCTAATTTTTTGGTCCCGGAACGAAACTACCTGCTACATGCCTTTCTTGTGCCTATCCTACAAGGTGATGAAGGTAAGAAACTTCCAATAATACTGTACAGGGTGTGGTTTTGGAATGGACATTCTGATGGTTGCTGGCCCCAGTGATTTCTTAATCCAAGATAGCATTGCACCCTCTTTTCAGTCCTTTGACTCTTAGCCTCATTTCTCTCCTTACCTCTGTCCAGTTTCAGGTTCAGACCCTGTGCAGCTGAACACCTGCAGGCATGTCAGATCACTTGATCAAATCACCCGGTTTCACTGCACTTTGCCACAAGGTGTAGCAAAATGGGTAAAACAGGAAAATTGTTCGCAGAAAGTGAAAGATGGCACTAAGTCCTTTTCAAAATGTATCTTAAGTGTCTGGTGACATTTCAACTATGCCATAATACCAGTATAGTATGTAGTCTGTTCTGCCAGAAAACATGCTGCATCCATGCTGCATGTGTACATTTTGTGTGCATCAGCCAAAGTGATGTGAGTGTTAACATTCCTCATTACAAAAGTAGCCATAATTTCAAGGGTCTGGAGGGTCTGTGTACTGCAATTGCAGCCAGAGAATGACCCATCTATCCTGTACACCTCAAAAGAGAAGGTCTTTCTCTTGAATAGTAACTTAAATTGAAGAGCCCAAATGAGATTTTCGATATTCCACTTCTTTCCCCAAAATATGCAGTTTCACTATAGTCAAGTCAAATCCCACTTGCCTGGGATAACTACTGGTAGGTAAAATACTAGCTTTTTCCAAATCTGTGTAAACTCATAGTTCTGGGTCTTGAGTGGTAAATGCATATAGCTGATTTGCAGTGTTACCTGCTTCAGTTAGTTCATTTTCAGTAAGAAATGAATGTGTTGGCATACTTCCAAAAGCAAAATACATAAGACTTTGCAGAGATTTCCCTTCCTATGGAGGCTCTCATCTTGACATGTCGGAGGTGAACAAACCAGACATTTTAGGGGTAGTTTCAAATATTGGAAATAACTTCAGGACAGACAGTGTCTAGCAATATATAAACAAAATGATTTATCCAGCAGAGGCCAAACAACTATACATTAATGGCTGATTCTGCAGGTACTTCTGCCCCAGCTCACCTTCCATGCAATGGAACGAGCTGTGTAAAGTTTACACCAAGTATATAGGGGCCTTTGTGGGATTGGAGACCCATTAATACATGGTGCCTGCAGAACATTTATGTTTGTGACTTTACTACAGTATTAGTTAAAAGGCTACTGCATATGGGGAGGAGGTGTATGGGGGAAGATGCCCATTTACCATTACTGACCCTTGGAGAGACTGCATTTTATGTTGCCCAGAGAGGCCTCTGCAGTCCTCTAGTTTAAAATAGTGGTTGCGAAGCAAACTCCATGTGGCAAGTGGTTTTATTATTAGGCAAAGGGCTGTATTACATGGAAGTGGTCGAAGAAGGTAAACAACTGAGATCGTGAGGAATGCTGAGGCAGGCTATGGTAAGAAAAATGAAATAATTAGGGATTTCATTTAAGCTTTGAGTTTTGCTTTTAGATAAAGTGCCTTTTTCTGTTTCCCTTTTATTTAAATGTATATCTATAAAAATATATAATGACAGTTAAACTAGAAGAAACAGTAGGGCTTGAGTTTCAGAAATATTCAAATACAAAAATATGTGCACTTTGCTTAATCTGCATTATGAAACTATTCAAATTACTTGTGCGAGTCCGTTTGTACTCGTTAAAGTAGGCAGTCATGTATTTTGTTGCTTCATATAATCACAGGATCTTCAAGCATTCAATTTGAAATTTAGTTCCTTGAATGACTGTGAGTTTATAAGGTTTGATGTAGATTGTAAAAAGGAAAATTAAGCTCTGTTATACTTTATGCTTCACTAATTTATATCTTCTTGTAATATTAAGATGTGATGCAGACAATCATAACTTTAATTATTATATAGCTTAGTAGTGGCAGGAGGTGAGCTGCAGGAGACTTGTTTCCTCGCAGGTGTTTCTCAGTACCTACATCCAGGCTCCAGCCATAATCTCGCCTGTGAGGGATGGCTTCTGATTTACTCAGTGTCCCTCTAGGGAAGCTGTTGCCAGTGCTCATCAGTTCTTTTCCCTCAGTACAAAAATCCCTCTGGTATCTCCTAGAAGTGAAAGGGAGCCTGGCTAGACAACAAACGTGATGTTTGGGATTCTTCTGAAAACAGGAATCCATTTCACTGTGTTACATATATTTGCATTGTGAAGCAAATAATTTTGATTTCTATCACTGTGTTTGACAAAAAGACTTAAAATGTGACTCGTGAGTTATGAAAACTACAGCTTGGCCATATCCCACTAACTAGAAACTTTCTCCTTGTCTTGAAATAATGAACTGGAAGACAAGCCCTCCACACGTTGTAGGAAGACTGCTAAAAATAGTAGGTATTTCTAAGGTATGAAATGGTCAGGAAACCTGGGCTCGACACCCAGTTTGCCAGAGCTGCTGCATTGCTCTGGGGACCATTTCTGAGTTCTTAATTTCTGAGTTATTGAAAGAATATGTTCATACCTGAATACTGATGTGGGGCTAAATTAATGTGTAACTTTTGAAAACAGACCTACCTAATAACTGCAGTATAACTTAAGAATTAACCAGTCCATGGATCATAATTTTAAGGGGTGAGATACAAGGAAAAAAGGCACAATTTTCTGTCTCT
>Ga0065711_1002750_pt1 | contig 31884 bp, 20 predicted proteins | sample Hoacrofraction12_FD_59098 | JGI IMG/M metagenome (GOLD analysis project Ga0065711, IMG submission 59098) | Hoatzin crop microbial communities from Cojedes, Venezuela - Epithelial fraction 12 v2 (version 2) | ecosystem: Host-associated > Birds > Digestive system > Esophagus > Crop | place... | reverse complement strand
CCCCCTTTTTTTTTTTAAACACTTGTAGCTGGCAATACAGGCTTCAGAAGTGCTGTTATTGCACACTCACACTGCTGACAGCGATGGGAACAGAAGTATATCCTGTGGCCTTTAGGCCTTTGAATGCTTTTAGGTTATTTGCTTTCTCCCTGGACATAAGAATTCTCCTAGGGCTTGCGTTTGTTCTTTCTCTGCTGTATCACGCTCATCTTGTCAATACAAAAATAAACCCTCACAATACTGAGCCAGATACCAATAGTCTTTCCCAGCAAACATCAGCAAGATTTCAGTGGTATTGAAGCCTGGGGACGCACGAACAGGAGGGCTGCACTACTGTACGTTTGTCATTTCATGAGGAATTGGTGGCTGACACTATCCTACTGACTTCATTTTTCCAATACTGACCTTTACTGCTGAGCACCTTCCAAAGCCAAGCCCAGCGCTATGAGCTACTTTGCAGATAGGAAAAGAGAGAGGCAATAAAGGAGAGAAACCCGCTCATGTATCTGGTGAATGGCAAAGAAAGTGCAGAACAGAAGGCAGTGCTGCAGACCATACTGCTGTTCAGTTTCCGTATATATTCCTTCTCATCTGAGAGGAAGACATTTGTCCAAGCACTGAAGTTCTGTCTGTAACTTTACTCCCATTCCCAGTTTTAAAGGACAGCAATGTTATCTTTATTTCCCGCCTCTCACAGCGTTAAGTGATGTGTAGAGCAATGATTTTTCCTTCTGACCATCACAGGCAAATGAACTGTCAATGCTCTCAAACTCTTTCTTACTGTGCCCAAAGCCAACTCCTGTTCACCTTTACATTGGTATGATGATGACAGACTGCAACGATTGCCCTGTAGAACTTACTCTGTTCTGACACTTACCTGGAAGCAGTGTGTATGTACCAAGCTGATGCTTTGGCTCTCCTTGTTCTATGAAGGTCTGTCCATGAAAATGAACAACGTGAATGTCTTTTGGCCCACCCATATTCAGCAAGTGCCATCGGACCAGTTCACCTTCATACATCCGCAAGCCTTGCAAATTGTAGGTAATCCCATTAATGGCTGGGGAAAAAAAAATTGTTAGTAAGGGAAACCACTCACAAAACAGGTCTCAAAGTGCTAGAACGTAGTTATTAAAATGAGTAAAGTATTTAATGAAGTAATGCATTTGTGAAAAACACCATTTTTTCCAATTCAAAGTGCTACACATTTATAGTCTATGCACATCAATCCAGGGACCTCACCAGAGGATTCAAGCACAGTTTGCTTGCAACACACGGCAGCCGGGAGAACAAAGAGGTGTGAGAGATGAAGTGTCAGATGGGAACATCAGTCTCCCAAAAGAAAGGACAGCTATCCAAAACATGTTCTGCAGCTTACATTTCCACAGCCATAAAGTCACAACTGACATCTTCAATTAATAACCAATTTTATAGACCACATTTTCAAAAGGCAGATTCCACCTCTTAACATGACTTTTTCAAACATGATCGCTGACAGCACACAAGCATCAGATTTTCAGACGCAAAGTTTCAATACTGACCATTATTTCAGAGAGAAAAAAAGGATTACCTTTGAACAGTCAGGCACTTACTTAACTCTACATGACTAAAATCTCAGTATCCAGAGAGGTATGTGAAGTGCTGTTCTGCAGCTGCTTTGAATTTCTCAGTAGAGCTAGTTGAGTCTTATAGTATTTTTAATTTTTTTTTTATTTTTTTAAAGCTTTCAAGGTATTAGCTTCTTACTGAAAAGAGGGTTTTTTTTTTGTTTGTTTGTTTTTTTTAAATATGGGGGTAGATGTGAGTGAGAGAAGTTTTCTGTTGAAAATTTCACTTTAATATGTCCTTTCTTCATTTTAATAACAAATTTCCAGTCAATGCTAATCTTTACCTATAAAACTATGACTATTACGGCTACAATGGAGAAAAACCAAACCACATTCACATAATTAATGTGTAGGATTTATGCATGTTCAAAGACACAGCGAGCTGAGATACCTCCCCCAACACCTTTCTCTCTACCCCGATAAACTGAATACTTCGCAAAATGAATTAAGTACCATAGAATTTGTGGCACTGCTGCACTCCTTGGGTTTTCTCAGTACAAGGCCTTCTAGAACGTTTGTCAAAGTACCAGCTTTTCTCTTCATCAAAGACCATAAAAAGCAAGAAAAAGTCTCGGGTCGATCTTTTGCTGTTGTCCAATGTACTGAAGGTTCCTTTTTGACAAATCAGTATTGGCCCAATCAAACCAGAGTGAATGTCTTTCTCCTAAAAGGTAATAAAGATGTCAAAAAACCACAGCATTGTATAGAAATGCATCAGGCCCTAAAAATTTATAGACAGAGGCTGGAATTGCCATTGCCTTGTATCTTTACTTTCCCCTGTTCAATATCCCAAAGTGTTCCCCAATTTGAACTCTTCAACAGGTTATATCTTCTTTTAACTGAGTGTAAGAGATGAAATGTCAGATGCGAACATCAGGCCCAAAAAAAAGGACAGCTATCCAAATTGTGCTCTGCAGCTCGCATTTCTACAGCCATATAACAACATCATTTGGAGATATTCAAAACCTGGCTAGACACGGTACTGGACAACTTACTCCATCTGACCCTGCGAGAGTTGGGGGTGGTGGACTAGATGATCTCTAGTAATCCCTTCCAACATAAATGTGTCTGTGATTCTGTGCTCAACCCCAGCAACAGTACCATTTGTATCTTGGTTTCCTTACCAGATTTATATCGGAGTAGTAGATCCAGGACCGACAAGCTGCTCCTGGCTGCACAGGTCCTGATCGTCTGTTTGCAGACCATACGTATATGTAACTGTTATTTGGCTGAATTTTGTCATCTTCCTTAAACCAAGGAGTAGATTCATCATCATAAATGCTTCCCTCAGAGGATTTTTCATACAGGAGTCCATGAGCATGGAGAGAATATGGTCTGGATGCCAGATTCTTAAAATGAACCTAAAAAAAAAAAAAGAATAGATTCTGTTCAGCAAATTCAGGCCTAAACAAAAGTCCTCACACAATGCATTCCCATGACCTCAAACCAGGGTCAAGATTTGTATAATGATTACAGTCTACGTTGTGCATGGCAAATGGGCAGGGATAGCTTTTGACATCTCCATGCAGAGTCAGCCTCTTTGATGCAGGTAGTTAATTAAAAAGTAGAAAGCATGAGTCTTACTCCCTGTCTCCCACTGAGTCTATGTTCCTAGGACTTTTACTGCTGCCCTTCACACCTGGACACACTTAGTTACAGCAAGCAGGAAGATGGGGAGGTTCTACCTGTTACGCTTTGCTGCACAGTCGCACTAAAGAAGGGCACAAAACAGTAACGCTAGACCTCTGTATGTATCACTCACTGAAATCAGCGCTTCTGGCTTGTCCCAGAGAAGCATGAGGATAGGGAGATTACGCTTCTACCTCTCCTTGGAGAATGATGCTCCCTAGCTAAAATAGACTCTTCTCATACTTCTGTTTTTAAATGCAGCTCAACGTGTTCCTGTTGCACACTACTCCTACTGAAACAAGCAGAAAGCAGTGAGATCTACTCTCCCCATCTGAGCCCATCCCTGTGTGTTGGGAGACTGGATGAAGCAGGATGAGAGAAGGGAAACTCCACAGCAGTTTGCTTCCTACTGCAAATATAGCACTGTATCACCAGGGATGCAGTTCCTCTCCATCCTTGTTATTCGTATTAGAACTAACCAACACATTTACAGCAAAAGTTTTCAGAGGAAAATACACTTTTGGACAAATATGTATTTTAATCTTGAATACAAATTTACTAATTTATTAAAAAAAACAAAAAAAGAAGCTCCCTTCACATATAACAAGTAGTATTTTCAGTGCAATCTGGGTTTAAAAAAAATTTTTTTTTTTTTAATGTTACACTTAACATTAAAAAATGTTAACTTACTCGACAGGACGAGAGGAAATGGCCTGAAGTTGCGTCAGGGAGGTTTAGATTGGATATTAGGAAAAATTTTTTTTACTGAAAGAGTGGTCAGGCGTTGGAATAGTTGAGTCACCATCCCTGGAGATGTTCAAAAAACGTGTAGATGTGGCACTTCAGGACATGGTTTAGCAGGCACAGTGGTGTTTGGTTGACGGTTGGACTTGATGGTCTTAAGAGGTCTTTTCAACCTTAATGATTCTAAATCTCATTTTACATTAGACTGATGAGCCAGTATTTAATGTTGGGAAACATAAGAGAAACAGAAGTGAATTTACCATAGATAGGAGAGAAGAAGGATGCGTTTCAAAGAAACACACCACTGTGCTTGTATGTCCACACTGCAGTTCCTAGCTTTGAAAACTGTTTCCCCATCATCACATGTTAAAAACCTGTGGTATTTTTAGACCCATTCTATGTCACACTAAGATTGCCAAATGAGTCTTATCCTGCACACATATTCAAAACATTGACCTACCAGGATAACATCGTCCACTTCAGCCCGGATAACTGGGCCCAGGATGCCAAGGTGTTCTTTATATTCGTCTTCATCTTGAAGAGTTGTAAAGGTACTGTCTGTATAGCTTCGGAAAATCACCTTATACGTGGTGCCGTCTTTACAGGGTTTGTCATTCATCATTGCACTGAAAGGAAATCCCCAATTAAAAACCCAGACAGTGAATCAGAAATAATAGCTCTGATGAAATCTGAGAACTCGTATAGCAGGATCATTTTAGAATATAAAGAAAAAACACACAAATAAATGTCAGATGATTCTGAAAATCATGACTTGCAATGTTTAAGCAATTCTAGTTCTACAGCTGTATATGAGATCCTTCAAAGATTTGGTCAGCTATCACTGAAAAACTCCAGCTAGACTCTGAAACCCACCTGAGCTCTATTTTCCTTTTTTACCATTAGTCTTAATAATCTGAATCAGAGCTCAGAGCGTAGTGAGCCCACCACCTATACCCTACTGTCTCACAGATGTACCTTCTCTGGAAAGGTACAGGAACATATTTGACATCTGATTATATCTGCATTTAGCAACACTGAGCTGGTAAGAAAAAATAAGCTTTTAGGCATTCAAACCATTCTTCAGATCTCAAATAGAAGCACTGAAATGCTATTACTCTGACAAAACTTATTATCATTCCCTATTACCTTGCTTCATTATCAATTCTGCAAAAACCAGAAACTTAACTAAAGTCATCTAGGAGGAAGAAAGGCTAGTTTCTAGCTCTTCACACAGACGGTATATGCCGTGGGCTCTGTTAACTTCACTGGAACTCTGCACCTTGCACCAGCTGAGGATGAACCTCACAGCAGAGATCTATACAGACTCCGAGCATATGGATTTCTTTATTTTGCAAGTGCGCAAATAAACTGTCTGTGGTTTCTGCTATTTTTGCAAGCACCATTTATACGGACTGAGATAAGGCAGGAGTAAACCTGGAGAATACTGAGAAAGTGAGGGAAAAAAATATCAATCAAGTAAAGTGGAAATTAAATTTGAGAAATAATACATGTTTGGAGTTTAATTTTGTATAATGAAAATTTTCTTGCTCTTGTTCTTGCTGCTTTTGATAAAAGCCTGAAGTTGTGGCAGTTCTGGTCTTGTTCATTTCAAGGGCCACAAAGTCCGAGGTTTTTGATGAAAAGTGACTAGGAACTCTGCACAATGTAGGGTGAGCACTGATCCTAATTTGTGCAAATTAAGAAATGAATTTTCAGTACAGAGTTTCTCTCAGTCANATATACTCTTTGTTGTGGCATAGTGGCCAGTCTTTCCTGTCAAAATGTAAGAAAACCCCTCAACATTAGGGTTTGTGATCCAGTCACCTTCTGATTTCTCTAAACAGTAGGAACAGCAATGCAATGATTCATGCAGCTTTATTTTTACTTGAAGGCAGTCACCAGTGTGGTTAACGACTTTGCCTCTTTCACGTATTTTTCAGTACTGCAGCCTTGTGAAGTTGGAAAGTGCTACTATCCCATTTTACATCAAAGAACTGAGACACCAGAACTACTTCTTGCTAGAGCTAGAAACTGTGATTTCATCCTGCCTATAAGCAAATCCTGTCTATATTAGATCAGTTAGTCCATTAAATTCCTGGAAAGACTTTGTACAAGGAGGTCTCTATCCTGTCTCTAATACAGAATCCAAGAACTCAGGGAGGAAGTAAAACAGGTCATTCAAGTGTAACAAAAACAACTGGAAGTTTCCCTCTTGACCTCTCACAGTGGATTTTTCAACTCCTCTTTTAACGAGTGTTTCTAGTGAGTCTACAAAAGGTGGTTAAGAAAAAAAGGAGGGTGGGGGAAGAAGAGTTCTTAGTTGTGTCACTCTTGATTAAAGTAATTTCTCTCTATGATATTCTAGGGGGGTCCCAGCCTCCCATGGAAAATTCTTAGGGTTCTGCAACCGAAATGTTGGAAATCACATTGCACATTACAGATACTCTTATCAGCATGTGAATCAATATGCTGCTAGTACATATCAGGATGGTGTGCAAAATGAAAGCAAATGATTTAGCCAAACCTTTTTTTATATCCTGCATAGTTCCAGCAGACCTCTTCAGCTGCAATATAGTATCTCCTCTCATTCCCTTTGCTACGCAGGTAATGTTCAGCAATGTTTTCTGGGTTGCGCTGTTCATTGATATTCACTTTTGGGTCCATCATGTATGGGTCATCAAAGCTCACATAATGGTACTCGTATTCGCCACCTGATGTTTCCTCGCTGTAAGATCCTTCCATAAAGTATTCATAGTCTCCATTTTCTTGGGGAAGTCCAATTGTGATCGATGGCTTAAGGTGCCGTGGGGTTATCGTGTAATTTAGCGACTCTCCATGCCTGGATCTACTCAGATTCGCTGTATAGTTGGCCTCTCTGGGTGCCCCTGTAGTGTTAGTGCAACACGGTGGTGTCGTGTGGTTGGTCTCACCCAGAAACAACACACGGCCAAACCCTGCCATAGAATTGGGGATATTTTGGGGCTTTTTACTCCTTGGACTCAGCAAGTGGGTCATTTTTGGATATTCCTTTTTCTTCCTTCGGATCTTGATGACAGTTCCAGATGTACTCAAAGTATCATTCTTGTTCCCCTTCTTTCCTGTCGGAGTTGGGTGCATGTGTCTCCCTTTCCGTTTTTCTCTCATTAGATGTGAGAACCCTTGATACTTCTTCATATGATTCTTATTTATGAATGCTGTACCATTTCTGCCACGTCGATTTAATTTACCACCAACAGATTTATCTAAATTTGCCTCTAATCCCAGACTCCCCTTTGCAGACACCAAATTCCATTCCTCATCTGTCATTTTAGATGAATATTTCTCAGCCCTGGGCAATGATGCTTCTCGTAAGTTCTTCACAAGTGCAGGGCTGGAATTAGGGCTTATATTGCTTAATGTATGATCTAAAGAATAAGTGTCTGCCTGTTCACCTTTGGATAGCTTGGGTTCAGAGAGGCTGGATGCATTAGACCCATCTCCTACAATGAGGTCCAAAGCAAGCGTCAAGTTAATTGCACGCAGGGTATTTTCCATCTTGGTTTTCTCCTCTTCCAGGTCATCATCATAATCATTTGGAAGCTCAGCAGTTCCCACCACGGCTATATCAGATGTATTCTCTGCATGATGCACAGAGTGAGGTGCACTTGCCATGTCCAAAAATGAGACATTTTTATTTCGTACATGATTTAGAAGGTCATTCATCTTTTGGACAGAGTAAAACTTAATGGCCAGTGAGTTTCGCCTTTTCCTTTTACTATTGATGTTATAATTTCCTCTTCCTGTGCTTTCTTCTTGCTGCTTTTCTGAAAAAAATTTACTGTCCTTTCCATCAGCTGTAAGCTCTTCTGCAACGTTCATTTGGCCTTCCCCATTGCTCAGCAAGTGTTCACCTACAGACATGTTACCATGATCTATTTCATAACTGCTTTGGCTCCTATTCTCAAATACCAAGCCAGCCTTCCCTTCACTAGTGCTAGCTAAAATTAAGTCCTCTTCTGCTGTGACTGATGCATGATTTGACTGGAATGTTTCAGCGTCGACTGGGGGAAGAGGAGTGATACGAGTTTCTAAGAACTTATAGGTGTTTGTGGATTCACTACTATTTATAGCTGTCAGACCTGAGGCAGCTGCTACCTCAGAACTCACAGCATCAGTGTCGTCATACTGTTCCCAGGCCAGTGCCGTAAGGTTTTGTTTGTCTTCATCACCTGTTGCCTTCCTTGAGCTTCGGATGGAGTAAAAGGAAGCCAGGTAATCCTGATAATCCGAATCCTCCTTATCTTCTTCTTGCACATCCTCAGCTGAAGCATCAACAGCCTTTTTGTCCGTCTTGGTGTACGTGAAATCCACAACATCAAATGTGTAATCTTCCTCATAGTCACATCTGGCATCTCTGAATCTCAGCCTCATGCCATAACTCATTTCTGGTGTCCCCCAGGATGCTAAAAGCCAAGTGCCTGCAATTGAAATAAAAGAGTTTTTCTAATATGCAGTAGATAGACATTGCATATCATGTAAGTGGTTAGGGCAAGTTAGTGGGTTTGTTTCTACAGCACCTGCTATAGCAGAGTGCTAATCTTCATCTGGGATTCCCATGAGCTCTCATTGCAATGCTCTTATTGCAAAAATAATTAATAAATGTAAATAAATAATAGCACATACAAATAAATACATCTAAGAGCTGGAGCTCTTCTCCACAGATTAAGGTGTACCTAAGACCTGAGTCCAACCACAACCCATGAAAGAGATGGATATTAAAAAGAAACAATACAAAGGATCCTATGTTTAGATCTGGATCTAAGATTGGTATCTTTTGAGACAAAGTTTTAATTTTGTCCTGTCCTTCGTGTTGTATGCATTGCCACACAGCTAGAGCATTCTGAACAGAACAGATACGTTCTGAGGCAACGTGCACAACTGACAAACACAGTATTTTAAAAGCTCTTAAATGCATAAAGGATGATCCTTAAAATAATAAACTAATTCAAATTTCCAGTCTGGACACAAAACATTAAGCTGCCAATCTGAGGCATCTTAGATTAACTTAAAGGTTTTGATAATTTCTCCAAGAAGATAAGTTCTCTATCTGAAACTAGGATCCACAGAGAACAAAATACAATCTGTTTTCCTAAACAGCATCAAATCAAGTTCTTTGCTTGTCACAGCTTACATTTGGAACTAGCAGAAGTGACAGAATAGTGACAGAATTAACACATCTTGAGGAAACTAGCCTTTTTTATTAAAAAGATCACATACAATTTTTCTTTATATATTAGAGTTTGAAGTGACCTGTGTAGCTTTCCTTATTTCTAACAGCAGCAAATTTACAACAGAAAACATGTCCTACATGGAACAGATCACATAACAAAATCAAGAAAAAGTACAACTTCATTACTGAGGAGGTTTCCATAAAGTCTAATGGAGTTTTAATGATTCCCTAGTCTTGAGCAGTAAAAACTAGTTAACATACATTTTTAACTTGTAAGGTCTTGATGCTGTGCAATCACTGAAGATGAGCTTTGAGGACATAAAGAATTCATTATTTAAACAGATAAAAGATTTAAAAAATTGGTATTTTAAATACGATAAGGATACCTAAACCTTGTGTGATTTTAGAATGATCACTAAACAGTTACAGCCTTCAATGAGCAAGAATCTCTGTCCTTTTGCAGGCAGTTCCGTAAGTGTGGACTATATGGGTTCTGACGTCACCTTTTCAAGATATGGTATTAATCCTAGTTAGACACTGAGATGTATATCGATGGACCAGTGATCCAGTTCAGTCGGGCAGACTTTACTGCTGCTAAATGACCACAAGCCTGAGGTGAGGTGTAGCCACTTTGTCCAATAACGACTAGCATAATTTGCCAGTCTTGGCCGATTTCAGCTAACTCGGGATGGACAAGTATGTGGCAGAGATAGGAATCATATAGTGGAGTTGATACTGGATTGTTTCTAAGGTCAGTCTTATAATTGCCTTAAAATGATCACTGCTAACCCCAATACTAATTGTGAAGCGAAAAAAAACCCAACACAAAACAACAAAAAGAGCCTCAGTATAGCATGCAATTATGCTATGTGCTATGTCTGTGTAGCCAATAAAACTCCATATGCATCAGTTGCACTGTGGAATGATTCAACATTTTCCAGCACTGTCTTTATCTGAAAAGCTTTCTTTCCTATTCAGGTAAGTCCTTATAGACTGGAGATTAAAAAATGTCTCAGAAGAGCTGTCAAACAATGTAGTTTTACCACTTACCAACATTGTCCATTTCCACTGTGACTGATTCTCCACTCATTGGGAAAAGGTTCAACACATCTTCGTATTTCCCTTGATACAGAAAAGAGTGCCCAGAAAGGCGAACAGAGACAATCTCATCATGAGTGCCAACACTGGAGAAGTGCCACTGAACCACGCTATCTTGGCAAAATCCAAGGATTTCACTGCTGTCAGACACATAGCCATTTATTGCTAAAAGGAAAGCAAAATAAAAGTGGTCTCAATATTTCCTGAGTAAGACTTTTAAAACCTCTTTTTCTGTAATGTCAGTCCACTGAACTGGACTCACATTTGCACCTGGAAAGAGACTGGCACAGAGCTGAAACCACAATAGCCTCAATGGAGTCTGCAGCTCTGGAAACAGTATCTCTAAGGCAGCAGGGTGCTGCATCAAAGTTAAATAACCTTTGCCTCTTCTTCAGGGTCCAGAGCCAGCCTGGTCCCTAAAGTATTCCATATTTCTGTACAGTGCCACGTGGCATGGTTAGAAGTTCACTGACTGCCTCGAGAATTCACTGATTGCACTACATCTTGAGAACAAGCAATCACTGAATGCTCAGCTTTCACATGAGCTTTCATAATATTCAGCTTGATATCCCACTCACTGTGCATTATGTTTGAGTTATAGAACTTGGGATCATCCCTTTTAACACTGGCAGGGTTGCTGCAGTAGTCCTTGATGTTATCCTCTATGTACCAGCTCTTATTTTCATCGAACACAGCAAACACTGCCTGCTGCTCCCCATCTGCCTTTTTCTGAAAGACAATCAACACAGCAGTTACATTTTATGAGCAGAGACATGTATTAAGGATTCAATCCTACTGTCTTTCTTACTTACTATGTAAGCAATATAAGCTTCATTGGAGTTGTGGTAAGTGTGAGCCAAGGGCTAAGCGAAAGGGAGTAGGGGGTCAAGACTTCAAAGGCAACAATCCCCCTACTGCAACCAACCTGTGGTGGAGCACTGAGCAAGCCACTAGCACTGCTGATACACAGATAGTATACGACTGGGCTCTCTGCAAAAGGACCAGCCTGCTGGTTTGACCTGAACACAAGCCTTGGACATTTTTTCCCCCCAAGTGATGCTCAAGTCTTTGCCAAGCAAGATTTCAATGAATGGCAAAGAGAACCACTCTCCCAGAACTCTCCCATGCTGTTTGGGTTGCTCTGGATTCAGTGATGCCCAAGATTGTCAGTTCCTGTTGAGTTATACCTGTTACAGAAAGGGACCAGCTCAGATCTGAATGTCTTTACAGTGTGAAGGTATAATAGCAGCAGGAAAGTTTATCATCAAGTCTAGAAATAGACTTTCAAGACAGGCTGACTTTTTATTGAAATACTGCTCTTGCTAAAAAAATCAGAATAGAATTCCTCTGCCACTGTGGACAGTTAGAGGACTGTTTCATCAAGTCATTTCTTCAGAAGCCTATTGGTTTAATTGCTCTCTACACAACAGTTCTCCAAGGGGAGCAAAACAAAATTCACTGTAGATCAAATAATATTATTTGAACAAAATCTATCTCTAAAAGGTTGCCAGACATGTTACCTGCACACCCTTCTGCGTCAGTGCTTCACTTTTACATATCAGAAGTGGGCCAATCAGTCCAGAGGCTATATCTCTCTCACTATCTACAGCACTGTGATACAGCCTTGTAATACATTGTGCATCCTGTGCGGTGGGTTGGTCCGTTTTAGCAATTTTCCATTCGTAAGTGTACGTCTTCCCTGGTTCAATTCCTCTACTCTGGGTGTCATTGCCTAAAAAAAAAAAAAATAAATAAAGGAGAACAGTAATGATACAAACTTAGAGCCAGACCTTTATACAACATCAGGCTGCACCTTTTAATGAAATTGGTGCAGTTATGCCATTTCAAGCTACGGCTGCGATAACCGAAGTTCACCATGAACTTTTGTCCCTCTCTAAAATCACAAAAAAGAACAGAAAACTAAGACGCAAAAAAAGGGTATTTGTCTGTGCTTTGCAGATGATACCTCGGTTTCTCTATAAAGCAACACAACAGGTCAGCAGAGGCAGAGCATAGAATTGAGGTGTCCTAAGTCATGCACATTCCTAGCCACACCATGCCCTTCAAGGAAATGGAAGCCCTCCACAACAGTTAGCGGTATGCAAAATACAATTCACACATTTCTTACTTGTGGGATCCAGAGGATAATCAGCTCCTTCTGCATTCTTTGAAAGTGTCACTCCATGGAAGTATATGCTGTAGGGTCGACTGGCCTTATTTTTGAATACAATCTATATTGATAGGCAAACAAACAAACAAAAACAATTTAGTATTTAGCAAATCCTTATCCGAACACATAGCAAAGTTTCAACTATGGTAGAATTTGCCTGGTTTCAACCCAAGAAGTGGTGGAAAGGCAAAGGGATTTCTTAAATACTGTCTGATAATATAAACCACAGTCTAAATGTTGCTGGTACCCTGCTGCTGGGCTTTGTAGAGCCCACTGAGTGAAGTTCAACTTCTTACACCTGGTCTCTGGAAAATCTAAAAAGAACACTTGTTCTTCCAGCTGCTAGGTACACACTACCTCAGGGAATATGAAGTTACTAACTAAAGTTCTTAAGAACCTTCAATATGGGAGAAAACAAACAGATTTAAAAACAAATCATGTCCCAGATTCCAAGACCAAATGGGGCATGGGAGGAAAAGGCAAAACGTCCCACTTATTCTTGATAAAATCAGGAAAAAAAAAAAAAAAACAAAAAACCAGAAGAAACATGCTAAACTCAAATTCAGTCATAGAGTCATGTTGGCAATTAAAGGTCATGAAACTTTGTGATGCATCATGAAGTGACAACAGAAGGACAACTGGGTGTGACAGCAGCATAAGCTTGTAATGCAAATGCTTTGTAGTTTCATTTCATAACTCCATGAAAGAACATTTAACGATGAAAACTGTATCCCATTGTCTAAAACAGCCAGACAAAAATAACAACATAAGGAATGAGGGGCTCATGAAGTTTGGCCTCACATCCAAATACCCCCAGATGTCCACCTGGGTCTAGCTTTTTTCCATTTTGGACCAGTGTTAACATAGAAATATATTTTACAAAGAGCGTGAACTAAATGTGTTTACATTGTAAAATAAAGCACAATCATGGAAACTATAGAGGGAATGCTGAAGAATTTAAGCTGAACACTGTCACTTGCGATCACACCTTTTAACAGGGCCAATATTTATAACATTGTATTTTTTGACAAAAAACCCAAATCAAACTAGTTTTCGTATCTCTGCCCAACAGAAAATTATGCTATAGTATAAAAAATCCCTGAATTTGTGTTACTTACTTTGACTTTGTCATTGAGTTGAGCTCTGATAATAGGGCCCAAGATTCCAGTTTCCTTGGGACGAGGATTTTCTAGACGTTTAGTGAAGCTGGCATCACTATATTGCCTAAAAACAGCCTTTTTATACATTTTACCTATGAGATTTGAGAAGTTGTCCAAGTGCTGCGCTTTATAGTGTCTTAAAAATAAAGGAAAAGGAAACGATCAACAAAACTTTAATAGTGACATCTGACATCTATTAGAATACGGAATTAGTACTCAAGGAACTGGTAGAAACCTCACTGCTTGAAAAAAAAAATCCAAACCCTAAACTAACCTAATGCTCTACACCCCAAATTCTAATGCAAATTAGGTAAGAACCTTGGAACATTACTTGTGTTTTAGTATCACATTTGACCAATTAGTATCAGAGTTTACATTTAATTTAGTGGGATATACATGCAAGAAAAAGTGAAGCAGCAGCTACATTTTTAAGTTAAGATAGCAGAAACCGCTGTTCTCCTTTTACAAAGGCATAGTTGAGCATAGAAAAAATAAACAATTTGCTTACAGTAGCACAGACTCAAGGACAGACAGGAACAGATCATCTTAATCCCAGCCAAGTACCATACAATAAGTAGTGTTACACTCGGGTTTAAAGACATTAGAATTGTCAATGCTGAGAGCAAAACTAGGATAAATACTGGGAAGCAGCACAGAGTAACATGTTTGTCCTGGTCACTTGCGCTTCAAAAAGTTACTGAACAGGGATAAAGTCTGTAATTTTGAGCAAAGGAGGAAACATCAGAGCACTGAAGCGTTAAGTAATGCCATGTAACTATCAGGGAAATACATGGAAGTTTGCTCCATGCAGTCAAAGAGCAAATAAGAAGGGAAGCAAATCACACCAAAGGAGGAGGAATACTGAAAGAGTTCTGTGAACAATATATTACAAGGAGGTATATAAAACTATAACCCCATACAGGATAAGGAATTTGTCTTGTTCTGCTTGAATCCTTAAAGGTTCTTCAGAACATCAGCTTGTAAAGTCACCAGTACTCTAACAGTGGAGAAGTGACATAATGCAAGTTTAACCTTACAGCCCATTGGCAGCAATGTGTACTATGACCTCATATGTGTTACAGAATTCCTTCTATTTACCTTAAGTTGATCAAAATAGCTCAACATGCTTACTTACTGTGACTTTTACTACAACTACATTGGTGCCAAGCAAAGGTCATTTATAGAGAGACCCCTCTTTCTCCCATTCCCTAAACACTTTATTGTACTGAACTTTTAAAAACTTTTCTTCTCCAGAAATATTCCCTCTCTCCCTTTCCTTCCCTCTTAAGGATTGTTTATTTCAAAAGAATACATGTTGAAAAGCAATGTATGCTACTTAGGGTATTTCTTAAGTCATCTTCATATTTTGGGCTCCTCAGAGAGAAAGAGGGTGACCGCTTTTGGGCTCCTCAGCAAAGAAAGTCATTGACAGACTAGTGAGAGTCCAGTGGAGGGCCACCACGGTGATTAGGAAGCTAGAGCACATGACATGTAAGCAAATTCTTGGTTTATTCAGCCATGCAAAGACATGGCTAAAGGAGCATCTTATTTTTATCTTCAACTATCAAATGGGAGATTATGCAGAAAAGAGAACCAGATTATAGAGAGAACAGAACATGCATAGTGAAGAGACAAGATACAATGGCCACAAGGTGCAACATGAGAAAGTCTGATTAGATATAAGGAAAAACTTTTTCACCGTGAGGTTGCAAAGGTGCCCAGAGAAGTTGAGGAGACCCCACCCTTGGAGACAATGAAAACTCAACTAGATAAGGCTCCATACAACTGGATCCAACTTTGCTGTTGGATCCCCAGAGGTCATCTCCAACCTGAATTATTCTGTGATTTCATGTTAACATTCCATATTATGTTTGCCAAGTATTACTTTACCTATCAAGGCTGTCTGGAATATTTGGGGCATAATCCCAAGTAACTTCTTCTGCAGCAATGAAATATTCCCAGCTTTTGACCATAAGGCGTTCTCTATAGGAGAGACGACTCTTCTTCACCTCTTTGTCCCCACAGTCTCTTACAGTGAGGTAACCGCGCATTCCAGCTAATTGAAAAGAAACACTACCTTAGTGATTTTCCATTTTATGAATTCTTACCACTTCAATTGCACTTCTCATTTCTTTAGCTAAGGCTGCCAGCAAGCATTTGTTCATCTGATTGCCATCTTTTCAGGCTTGAAAAAGATGCATCTATGTAGACTACATATGGGCTGGGAGCCTTCCAAGGAGCCCATATTTATCAAATAGAATACAGAAGCTCTCTCAGCTAGCCCTCTGAAAATACCAGCTGAACAGACAGAAAGCTAATTTTTTCTTGTTTTGTTTGTTTGTGTTTTTTTTTTCCCACAAAAATGTCTTCCAGCTCTTACAAGAGATGTTTCTCTCATTATTTAAAACAGAATTCTGAGCACAGCAAATATTTTCATCAGATTGAGTGGCCGTTAGCTGAAAGTACCCAGTTTCTCAGGAAACAGGCAGTTCCTTACTCATTTTACAATGGTGCTTATCTGAACAGCTCACAGACGCTGGAGTACTGATTCACTGTTGCTGTGTGATCTGCACATAACAGTAAAGCTGCAGATAAAAACGCCTTTTAGTTTACCATGCACTTCTCATTCCAACAGAATGCCCTGCTCTCCAGTGGTTTCTTAGTGAAATGACAACCACCCGAAACACAGTAACTATACCAATGCAAAACAGCAGAAGCCATTCGGGGCATAAAGAAGAGAAGGACAGCTCTACAGTTGCCTAATAAATAGGTGTTTCCTTGCCTTGCAGGTGCTTTTGGACAAGAGAAGATATCAGCCACCTTCCTTCCTCACTCACTGTCATGTTTACTGTGGTTGATGCTCCTCCCACTAGGTTAACAGTAGAAACTCGGCGATGTCTTTGCTCCATGGACTGGCCATTGATATGAACGGAGAAAATTTCTGGCTTGGAACTCATTCCTATCAAATGCCAGCTAATGTTGTCATAGGCACAAGCCTCTAAGTCTGAAAGAGAAATGAGAACAGGGTTCAGAACACAGGCAAATCATGCGAGTTCCCTGTGCACACTAGATCTGAAGTGAATCTGCTGAAACCGTTAAAAAACCATCTCTGACTCCTGTGATGAGTATTTGCAACAAGATGAAGTTTCAGAAGCTTGTAAATGGAATGGATACCAAAATCCTCTATGTTAAAGGAAGATACGTCTTTAAATCTTGCATGCAAGTGACAATCTGATTCATAGTGAGCTGAGGAAGAAGGAAGAAAACCAGGAGCCTCTTCTGGAAAGCTGATCTGTCCTTGGGGGTGGGGGGATGGAGAAAACGGCAATCTAAAGAACGAGGTTGTATCTAGTGACAATGACTACCCTATCCAATATTTGTTTAAAAACCCCACCTAAGTCTTTTGTATTTGCTCAATGGACTGGACAGAGATGATAGTTCCTTAGGAGAACAAGGGGAAAACACTAGCGACAGAATAGCCCCATTACCACCTTCCTAGTCTTCTCACTTAATTGTCTAATTTAATGGTAACTGACTTTCCACTTCCAGGAAATTCTTCACCTAGTATGTTCTACATGCTGTAAAACCAGCAGTTCACTTAACCACATCACTCACTCCCCATCAGCTGAACAAACAAATGAGGGATTTCTACTTTTTTTTTTAAAGTTGGTAATTCTGTATTCAAGCAGAACTCTTCTAAGAAGTAATCTTGTTGTTCTTATCAGCAATATGGCATGACTTCCTTTCAGCAGCACGGTTTCTCTTCTAGAATTTACACACTCACAGACATGTTCTAAAAAAGGCTGTATCCCATTCCTCCACATTCCTGTTCTCTTGTATAAAAAACAAACAAAGGTAATATTCAGTCTTCATCAACATTAATTTCATTTCACATAAGCCTGAACAGTACCTGGTAATGCTCCATCAGTATAGCCATTAATTGTGTACTTGAGTGATGCTGATCTTTGCCAACTCTTGTTTTCATCAAACACACCAAACATCAGTACATACTCCTTGTCGAAAAATTTCTGTGACCCATCCTCATTTAGGCTTCCTAAGCAGAAGAAACAACAGGTCTTAATTTGAAGCAGAAGTAAAGCAGTTTTCACATCAATGTAGTGGCATTAATGTGTATTTAATGAGCTTGCTTCACTAGTTAGCACGCACTGGCTGAGTCTGACCAAAATAAGACCTTAAGAATGCTCATGAAGTGATTTTATTTCTGAAAGTACTTTTTGGTTGGGTAACCACGAAATCAAAAGTCTGTAATATCCCAGGGGAGCTTGAACAACATGCAATGAATTGTCTTGGACAGTTCTGGATCGCCTTCACGAACGGGAGCACCAAACAGCCTTCTGTCCACAGTCAGACACTGGCTTCTCTTTCGAGACTGTGAGGGAAGGAGAAGCATGATGCAGTCACCTGCAGTGCGAACACTGCCTTTTCAAGCACTACACTGAGGTCATCAGCTCCCTTAAAAAGCGTAAGCCCAACTACTCAGCAAACAATCTTCACCTACAAAAGACTTTGACAAATACTGCTAGATTGGATCAGTTACAAGAAACCATGTAGCTGAGTTTGTGATACAGGTGTGATTTCTATCAACAAGCAGAATTCATTCTGGACGTGCCACACAGAACTGGTGTGATATTACTGATTCTTTCTGTAGATTGATCGCATCAAAAGCCTCCATTTGCTACTTTCAATACATAATCCAGGACTAAAATATATGTCCCTCTGGACTGCAGCAACTAAAAATTTGGGTGCTTGCTGATTGTTCTACTTAGGAAGCAAGACTGGCAGTGGAAGCAGTTCTCTAATATAATCCTTTTTATTTATGAGAGGCTACAAAGTCCTGTTTTCCTGCACAAAAGAAGTCTCAGATCAGAGGAATTTATCTGCTTGTCACGCAAATAACATTCAGTCAGTGCTTTAACTCAAAAGCCCACTTTTTATAACCTTCCCAGGTTATACCACCTATGCTGCTCTTGATGTGTCGGACTGTGATGGGTTGACCCCAGCCAGCAGTCAAGGACCCACACAGCCACTTCAATGCTTCCCACCCCCAGTAAGACAGGGGAGAGAACAGGAAGAACAAAAGTGAGAAAACTTGTGGGTCGATAAAGGTGGTTCAACAGGTGAAGGAATGGGGGAAAAAAACCCAAGCAACAGGAATGAAATCACTCATCATCTCCCACAAACAGACTGATGCCCAGCCAGTCTCTAAGGAGCAGCCACCTTGGAAGTCAACATCCCTCATTTCCCCTGCGCTGCTTTTTCTTCCTCTACCTCTAGTTTTTATTGCCGAGAATGATGTTACATGGTAGGAAATATCCCTTTGGCCAGTTTGGTTCATCTGTCCAGCTGTGTCCTTTCCCAACCTCTTGCCCACTCCCAGCCTACGAGCTGGGGAGGTCTGAGCAGGAAAAAGAGAAAGCCTTGACACTGTGCAAGCACTGTTCAGCAACAGCTAAAACATGGGTGTATTATCAACACTATTTAGCTACGAATCCGAAACACAGCACCGTATGAGCTGCGGTGAAGAAATTAATTCCATACCAGCCAGACCAAATACACAGGCACGTCGCACACCTGCCACACGCAGTGCTCAAAGAAACCCTGTTCAGAAATCTTAAAAAGTTAAGTAGTTAGCCATTTGGTTTTGCTCTAGCTAGAAACATATACTCAGATTGTCGTGACGGTAGTGGTCAAACCAATCCATCTCCATCTCATAACTAACTCAAGCCCACAATATATGCATGAATTTGAGAAGCCTGAGAAGGAAGAAAAGCAAGAAATTTCAGAGCATTTGTCCAGATTAACACCGCCAGAATGCCATGAAATGCACACATACACATGAACACAGAGAAAGAAAATCCAAGCAAATTAGGAAAATAACAAATCCTAGATAATACTAAAAGCACTAATTCTCAAAAAACTTCAGGAGGAACATAATTAATACTAATGCCACTCCTTTGAGGTGATATAAGTAGGTGTGTTCTGCAATTCAATGGGTGTCTATCAGTGAGAAGTGCGCCCTTGTACAACACACAAAGAACCAATTTTATATTTACTTTCAAGAAAGCTTCATGGTCCAAGTCCAGGCAGTCTGCAGTCTATATAAAATGTTTGACTCAAACAGCAGGGAAGGAGGATCAAGCTAAGTAACTCACAGAGCTTTCACTAAAAGAAGGATATATCACTTGAAAAAATTTAGGATTTAAGGTACCAGCAAGTAGTTTAGGTAGCTTACACAGTGGCACGTTGTTTCAAACTTCCCTCAAATCAGTGGTGTGTACTTAGAAGTTACTTAAAGTCCTACAAGACACCAGATCATATTAATGGAGATGGATTTCAACGACTCAAACTGCTAAAATCTCAAGTCCCTGACCGCATGCAAAGCAATTTTCGAAGACTTACAATCTGTTCAAATTTGGCCATATTTTCAAATGACTAGCACAAGACACACTGCTCTGTGATTTCAAACCCTCGTTACAGAAGAGGGAGTGCTACAGCCTTGTGATCAGACAGCCTTTAAAAGGCATGGGTAGAACAACTATTTCCTGCCTTCCTCTCTGGAGTGGCTGAACCATTTCAAATGAAGCATTAAAAAATATTTATTCTAAGACAGAAAATTTAAGGTCATATATTTATCAGTTAAACAACTGAAAATGCAACCAGTACAGGCAAATGTATCTATTAATAGTGCACTGTCCATGCTTTAATTATAGGATGGATCTGCACGAAAGCTGGCATTTAAAAACCTTAACATCTAACAGAAGGATGTTGAAAACCATTTACTTTACCCTGCATGTAAAGATGTGAAAAGGAAAATAATATATCTTCACTCATTATCATACAACCTTAACTTTATTAAGAAATGAAACTATATTACCTTATAGTAGTCTTAAAGCGTTTTGTTACCTTTCTTACAGATAAGCAGTGCTCCAATCAGACCAGAGTTAAAATCCATTGCCATGTTCTCATGAGAATAATATGCATAAGTAAGACAAGGGAGGTCAGCTTCTCTTGGACCAACTTCTTCTGTTATATCCCACACATATGTGTAGACCTGGCCTGGGAGTACAACATCGTCTTGTTTTTCCGCAGGTGGTGTTCTGTCATCATACAGGGAGCCTGCCAAGAAGAGTCAGTAGGGTGGCGTGAAGACAAAGAGCAGTTAAAGCATCTAGAATGTCCTCCTACAATCAATCCCAAAAGCTTGGTTTGTTTCTTGCCTACATGATACTTCAGCTTCAAAGAGATAACTCATGACTCCACTCACACTGTGGAGAGTAGCTATTCCACCATCCTGTTCTTTACAGATTAAAGCCTTCCTAGAACAGCCATCACTGCCAAAAGATGGGGCTCTTCATCAGTCTGACTGGGGTTAGGATGGCACAAAGCTTCAACCTCTGCTCACTGATATTCTGCGGAGGAATACCACCCACTTTGTCAACTTTCTAACTGACTCATAAAGCCATTGTGCAGGCTAGCATTGCCTTGCTGCCTCAGACCTTTTGTGCACTGCACATCCAGATGGCAGTAATGGCTCATATCTATGTCTACCACATTCAACAAATCTGCAATATGACAAAGGGGAGGCAGAGAATCAAAATCCTAGGTGCAAAAGGCACATTAGTAAGACAGTAAAACTGAACTGCCTATCACTTCCAATAACATGTTCTGTTCAACTCCGTAAGATGGAGTTGCAAAACTCTTTTTGTACAAACACAACAAACAAAGCCTCAGACAGATTTGTAAACTGCAGGTCAGAGCTCTGGCTTAGCACCCAGAGCAGGGCAATACAAGAAGCGTGGGCAATCCAACTCTATGCTAGTGCAGACATTTAACTGCCAATTTGGTCACAGTTTATGATCTCTTTTTGCTAGTCTCACGAGGGTTCCAGTAGTGAAACACCACAAAGCTGAGCATGAAATGCTGAGTATCAAAACAACATGATCAGCACGGTCAACTGCCTTTGCCAATAATGCTTTGATGTACACTATTGCAAAGGATTTGGAATAGTCTTTTTAAGACCTATATTTAAGAGTTTACATGTCCTGAAACAGAATATTTTGCAATTACATGGACATTGGACCAGATGAGCTGCAGAGGCGCCTTCCAACCTTAACCACTCTGTGATGCTGTGAAACAGTATTAGCACACAAGCAGCTGGTCAGGACACTGTGCACGTCAGATGACACTCATGTTCCTAGTGTTACACTGATGAACAAGAAAGGAGCTAACAATGGGTGTGAAGTTTTAATCCAGGATCAGCAGATATTTGTGGTACACATATCCTCAAACATTGGTCTGGGCCCCTCTCAATATTTCATGCAGTAGTCTACAAGAAAATGAACAAAACATGGAGCTTTTATAGTATTTACCTTCTGCATTTTTGTTGTAAACTATGCCTTGGGGATGAATACTGACTGGCTTGTCAGCCATATTCTTAAGGTGAACTACTAAAGTATCTCCCACTTCAGCACGCAGAGTTGGTCCCAGAAGTCCTGTAGTTATTCAAGATAAAGAGAGAAGAAAATGTGAGCAAAACAGTATGTTTAGTGAAATGAAGAGTTCTCTCACCCCATTAAGGAGTACAAGTTGCAAAATTAATACAGGCAGAGAATGCAATACCACTGCAATGAAGACTTACCCATAAAAAGGCACGTGGGGATTTAAAACCTGCAGCTCATCGTCACCAATGTTATAAACTGTGTATCTGGCAACTAGCACTTAAAAAGCATAGGAAAATGGTAGATTTGGGGGAAAAAAGGTTATTTCCAGACACAGAAAATTTATGAAAAGGTTCATGCTGAGGTTCATTGGGAACTTCTAGGAATCCTTCACATACAATTTAATTAAATAGTTTTAGGAAGGCAGACATTCTATATTTTAAGAGTTTAGAGAAAGGCATTCAAGCACTTTTCCCCTCGCAATCTCAGAAGTCACAGAACAAAAAGATCTTTCAATCCCAAAATGTTATCTAAAGCAATAATCAGTTCCATGTTGCAAATTTCTTGAGGCATAGCCTGCAAAAGGTTTCAAGAGGAGCTTGTATCCCTACTCCCCATGTTGCAAAATTAAGCAATGAAAGAAATCTGCTAAGGCAACCACTGGCTTGTTAGTCTCTTTCTTTGTGAACTATTTTGTACATTCCTTTCTCTGAAAAGAAAAGCAGTTTCAGAAAACAGAGGAGAATAAACAAAACCGGAAGGAATCAGATCATAGACTAGAACTTTCAGGACAACAACAATTTCCTATCATCAACCTCACACATATTTACTTTAAAATCTAAATCTGAACATCTAACATATGAAGTTATTTTATCTATTCTTATGAAGCACAGACAGACTATATAAGTACTCTGCATACGTATCAGAGCACAAAGTACTATGCGTATGTATGGCGTAAGTATGAGAACTTGTCTCCATCCATTTAAAGGGTCTTCAAGCAGTAACAGATGCAAAGGCAAGGGGACATCCTTCACATCCAACCTCACAGTTTTTCTTTTCTTTTCCATTGATCTATCAGAAACACATTTAGACCCAGGCCTTAGGCTTCTCTCATCTGAACTTATAGTGTCACCCCTGTGACTGTGCCGTACAAGTCTAACTGTGTATGGGAAGTCTCATTAGATACTCAAAACAAAGGGAACAACTTCGTATTGTGCAATTAATTTGCAGATAGCACTGAGCCCCAGCCTCTAAGAAAAGCCTAGTGCACTGTAGAGACCTCATCCCCTGTGCCTATTTGGTTTATGTGCAAAATACAAGCTTGCTTATCTTGTTAGTGGCTTTTTAACAAGCAACAAACAAAAATACTCAAAAATACTCAAATACTTTCCTGTTTACCTGTGAATATGTTTGCTGGCTTTTCTTTTTTAAAATCCACTTCATATTCTCTGTAAGAAATTTTCTTAAACACAGGATCTGAATGTTCCAATCTGAAACAAAAGAGTTACCAAAAAAAAAAAAACCAAATTAAAAGGACAAAGATTTTCAGACATACCATTGCTGTTTAATGGATATCTCAGAAAATGAATCCTGGAATTACATTGAGTCACTTGCACATTTTGCTGAAGGCAAGGCACACAGTCCACTCTTCATAGTGTTTTCCCCTCTCCTTCTCACTCTATTGAATCGATGACATTCCTGAGCTAGGCCATTTCGTATTAAACATTCAATTACAGTACCTAGCACAGTTTGCCCCTGATTTTGCTGGTGATTTCTATAGGTCCTTTTTATTCTGTAATGAAGAAGTCTTTGCTTTGTCCATTTAAGACACCAGGGAAGAGGTCTTGGCCATGCTTAACCTAGAAAGCATCTGACAAAACACAGTGAAAGAAACCTGAATTTCTCTTTACTCAGCTCCATGCCTGAACTTTAAGACTCACCACAAGGATTCTACAACGGCATTAACAGCAAGCTCCTGTAGCAGCAATGACATCGGAAGCAAGCACAAAACTGTTCCCTGACCACAGCTAAGGATCTCACAGCAATTCAGAAAATTGCTTTCTGAGAAACACTCCAAGTGTCCTTAGTCTTGTTATGTAAATGAATCGGGCAGCAGTGGACCACACAATGTTTTCTTCAAAAATATTTACGAAAGCAGCAGGAAACCTGCACGCACCACTTCTGGGGTGGAAATAACGATGAGAAGAGGGCTGATGGGACAACAGCCTGTATTTAGTTTCAGATTTATTGGTCGACTGCTTGTAGTATGTTTGGTGACCGGATCCAACAGTACTTCCACTTGCTTTCTTGTTGTAATGCCCTTTCAGGCACATTTGATACTGGGGAGCTGATGGGCTGCTCGGGCATAGAGAGGCTGGGCAGAGGTAACGGCGAGCTTGCTTCAGTGACGTCCAGGGTCCATGAGGGGGAGATCTCTTTGTGCAGAGATCTGCAAATCCCTCTGCGACACACTCTTGCAAGAGAAGAGTCAGGCAGAAGCAGTTCATGTTTCAATTCATTCCCCTCGCTTTAAAGGCACTCTTTAAGGAGAAGAATCCAATCCACAACCTTCATTGTCAAGTGCTGCCCTAACGTGGCAATGCTCAACAGAATATGCGCATCAGACTATGGAGTGGAAGAGGAAATTCATCAGCGTCAATCGCACAGCTAGAAGGAACAAAATACACAGGCTACATAAGCAGGTCTCCTTACATAGCTGTCAGGAATGGCAGCAGCAGTACTGCACGCACAGATAATACGTTTTCACTGTGCTCTGAAGTATCTTATAAATATCACTTGTACATAGTAACAAATAAATCTCTATGAAGATAAGATGACACACTCAGAGAAGCTAAGTGTCCTTTTCTAGCCTGTATGACTGGAAAATCAAGGAAATAGTTCAGGAAGAACTAATTTTCTTTTCAGCCTCTCTTCCGTTGTTTAGAACCAAAAGCAGCAAAGTATCAGATTCTTACACTGTAGTTAGACATTCAGCTTCTACTGAAATCAGAGCAAGTTACATACCCAAATGCCCTTGTGATGCAAGCCATTATCTCTTCCTTAGTATCTTTGTGAGGTCTTTTTTGGGTTTTTTTTTGTTTTGTTTTTGGTTGGTTTTTTTTTTTTTTTTTGAGTTAAACTTGTACAAGCTTTACAAAGTTCATCAGACTCATTTGGGATGTGACTCGCTCTAAATACTTACGTGAGACATCTCAATAGGCACTGCGTACGAAAAACTCCTAGTGAATCACAGAGTATTTCAACTGACATTTGAGGCTGTCTGTGGGTCCCTACTGCATGAAAACTGTCAACAATGTGACATTTAACAAAACAGCAGTTGATGCATCCAGTGCAGATGAGAATGGCGTTCTAACTACTGAATTCACATGCCTGGGTCAATACTTAAATGGCATTTGGCTTCATGTTCCTACATTTAAATCCTGTTCTCTTCTGTCTTGCCAGTTTGACATTGTGCTTATACCAGTTGCATTAAACTTCCAAGGGGAGTTTTAGAAACCACAGAAACCTTGTTTTAATTAGTCTTGGAAAAAATAATAGTTAGAAAATCTAAATCTGAACTGGAAATGTCCTTTCCATAACATCCAGAAATGCAACACACATTTTAAAAACATAATCAGCAGCTAAACAAAAATAAAGAAAACAACAATCCACCAACATAAAATGCAACAGTATCCAAATATACCCTTGAATGTAGGAGTAATTTGTACCATTTGGTGCCGCTTCATTAGCAAATAAAAGCTGTGTATGGTGACTACAGTGAACACAGCACAAGAATTCTAAATTACATCCAAGTTTTGTCATCTGTAGCATTGCGCTTGCAGTGTTTACAACCCTCAGGGTAATAGTGGCATTCTGTGCTGGATTGGTGTATGCATGTAGGCTGGCCATTCTGCAATGCTATCTGAAAAAAACTGAAATTAGTATTTTCACTTAATAAAGTATAGCAATGCTTGATCCTACAACATTTACATGGCAGAATTCAGGATGGACATTTCACAAAAACTATTGAACAACTCAGAAATAGCATAGCTAGTTCCAAAGTTCATCAGACTGATTTAAGTGAAAGTGATAGTATCCAAATTGGAACATATTTATTCCTTCAGCAAAGTCTAAAGTCTGGAAGTTTTTGAAATCTTACCAAGCTATGGCTCAAGTTAACATTGCTCAAAATCCATATACCTAAAATAATTACATTAAAACAAACAAACAACTAAAATCAAACCACACAGAAGATAAAAGCAAGCCCTGGAACACATTTAACAGAAGTCCTCTGAAAACATAAAAATAATTCTATCCACTAATGAAGTAAATAAAAAGGAGCTTTTAATACTTCACTTGCTCCAGTTCAGATCATGCTGTTTAAAGTTACACAAGTTCCTCTGAAGTCAACAGATCAGGCTCTAAAGTCCTCCTGGGCTCTAAAATTCCACAGGAGTTGGGAGACATAAAACACTTTCAGTTGCAAGACAGGACTAGTTTCATCCTTATACTGTACTTTGTTACCTGGACTTTTCCTCAGGTTCCAGTTTGTAGGTCCAGCTAGTGATCTGAGCAGCTATATAGTGCTCCCTGACCCTCACAGCTCCCACCACACGCTTCTCTGAGTCTGGCCGCCATGAACCAAGCAGAAGCAAGAGAAAAAGACGCATGCAGTGGAGTGTCATGGTACGGATGCCTGCTGATACTGCTCTGGAAGAGGAGGCAGAAACTGCTGCTTTTATTGCTGTTGCTGCTTCTGACTTCCCCTCAGAAATGAAATAATTGTGATGCAAGAGGGTAACAGCATTTGCTACGGTCAGGTCATTGCTCTTCACCTCCTCTCCCCTTACTGACAGGGATCCAATAGAGATAAAAACCTGTTTAAACTACTTTCCTTCCCCCTCCTCCACACCATCTTCAGTGAGAGACAAGCACCAAGGAGAAACAGCTTCAGCCCCGTTACAAACTGTGGTTGGGTCATTGTCTACTGAAGCAGCAGGATAGCAGAGGCAGAAAACAATTACTTCGGTTACTTACAATTACAGGATGTTTGACTTGTATGGTTAGGAAGAAGGGGGGCATATTTTCTATCTTCCCAGAAAACAGAAACCCAGCACACGGCTGGGACTGATGGAAATTTCCCAGTTAGATGCTACATCTCCTACAAAATCATTCCCAGTTTGAAAGCAAAATGATGAGGGATTAGGTGTGGAGACTACATGTGGATGCAGGCAGAGCTAAATCTAGTTCCAATCACCATATACTGCATACTCATACTAGTAAGTCAGTAACCTTTCTAAACATGTTGTCAGCTTCAGCTTGGTTCCCCCTACGCTCTCAAGTATCTCAGGTAATGAATAATGAACGGGCTTCTCAGTGGCAGCTAACAGGTCAGCCTGAAGACTCACCCACAGTCAGAATCCTTCTAGTCTAGTCTGGACTAGGATCTGCTGACATTTATCTAAAGAGAAATGATGAGGAACATACGTTTTGATAACCTAATTACCAATGTCAACTATATCACCAAAAATGTTTCCCTGCTTTTGCCAGTGCTGAGAAGTTTGTCAAAACAACAAGAAAACTGTTGAGTGTGTTTCCCATACACTGGGATTACTGGCAAAAGACAAATCCCTACCTATTTTTTCATGGATAGATCACAACAACTTTTTCAATAATATTTTGCTAATGTTTTAAGGAAAAAATTACCTACAACCCCAAATCAAAATAATACCACTCCAAATCTAGACAAAAATAAGAACAATATTTCCTCAGACTACTTCAAAAGAAAACTTGATCAATTCTAGGTTTGATATATTGTTCAACAGCAGAATGGTCTAACTGGAAGCTTGGTTAATTCTGTCCAAACTATATGGTACCACAAGGCCTTCATAGAGATTGGGAAGATGACTGGAAAACACACTGATGAAGACCAATAGCTGAATGCTCCCTACCAAACTTCAGAATAGTTTCGTGCCTAAATCTGGAAACAATCATTATCGCTTCGACAGTATTAAGACTACAGACGCAACGAAACAGTTTCAAGGCAGCAAATTGAACTTAAATTACCTCCTACTGCATCTGCATGGGGTTAATAACTTATTCCCATGATCTGCTTTGGCTCATACATTATGTATGAAAAAGACTCAAAACCCAGAACCCAGCAACAATTACGTTGGACCAGAATGCATGCACTGATACTGAAATCTTATGTAAACACTAAAAACAATAGTATTTCATTACTAATTACTTATTGTTTTAAGAACTCACCATAATCCTTGATAAACCACTTCACAACTTTTTACTTAAAAGTTATTGATATTTGTCTCATTTCTATTCTGGTCCCAGTCTTACCTCCAGCTCAGGATCCATTTCAGTGCTGGTGCTTAAGAGTTCAATAGTTGGTGTGAAAATACCTATAATTTAGATTTTATGAAAGAAATCTCTGGGCAGATGGACAATTCCTTCCTTCAACCCAGAAGTGATGGGAAGGAGCAGGTGAAGGGCCTGGCACATTCTGTTAAACCTAAACCATCTTCATTTTAAAGCTAGCTTGTCTCACCTCCAGGTCTTCCAACATTCATACAGAAGCACACAGAAAATCTCATGCATCTTTACCAGAACAGAAATTGATTCATGTTTGAGTCCAGTCTCCACCCACTGGACTTTACAGCACTGTTCCCAAAGCTCCTTCCCATACAGGGATTTGAAGACTTTCTTATATTCTTATGCGACTGGCTGAGGAGATGAAACTAAAATACATTTTAAACAAGTCTTCCTGTAGTTCTGTTTTATGAACTGTTTGAATTTTCCATTATAGGTTTCTAATATTTAATTCTTCCTTGTAATAAAAGCTAAAATATTGCAGGCTAAAAAATACCCAGAACATCTGATTAAAACCCTTTCCTTTGTGACTGTGAGCTGCGAATCACCAAAGCTGACGTCAGTTAGTTACCTCTCTTTTGTCCATTTTGATTGAGGGTTGTATTTTTCAAATTTCTTAGCCAATGAATCATGCAGTACCAGTCAAATGGTAAAAGGAATTAATAACACATTACATCAGTGAAATTACTTTTACAAGGGTGGCTGATAATACTGACAGTTTTAAAGAAGAGTATGAAATTAGACCAGATATACTTTCCATTAAGCTACACTGATTAGCGTGCATTATCCTTCTTTAATCCTTTAAGAACAAAAAGTCCAATATTGGCTACTCCCTCATTTTGCCCTCTTCCCACACCTCTCAGGATCAATGTAAGATTGAGCCGACTGAAATTTTCTGGGTCAGCCTGGCTTTTTATTTTTCCTTGTTTCTTTTCTTAAAGCACGTTGTTTCCTCTAGGCTTTGGGATGTTTCACAGTGTTCTGAAAATCATTATTAATAATCAGAAGACCTTGTTCCCTTTCACCTGACCATTAACTTCTAATACCTGCGCTTATATCCTCTGTTTGACATGGTGAAAGTCTAACACATACACGTAACTTTTTTAGTTGGCATTGGTTGCCTGCAAGCTATTACTGTCAGTCACATGACAAGTGACTACATAACATATTCTTCAGGCTGAAGTTTTCCAAGACAACGCAAATTTATTGTCTATTCATACATATAGCCATGATCTTAGCTTTTACTTAACAACACTGCACATGCAGCAAACTTCATATTTTATCCTCATTGCTTTCCCACATGTTAAAATGTCATTTACATTTGGTCACCAGCAACATCAAAAGATCTCATGGGCAAAATCCATGCATGGAGGAGCACAGGTCTAGGCCATACTGGCAAAACAACCTCTGCCACACAATCAACAATATTACTCCCAAAACTAAGCAGTACCTTTGGGATATACTGATAGTGAAATGCCAAATAAAAACACAGATAAGAAGTAGTGCTTATGCTTCTCTAACACCAAAAGTAGGTCTGCATCTTCTAACTAGGGAAGATTACTCTCTGTTCTGACATCCAGCAATTGTGGTCCTGATTCTTGTTATGCTATGTGTGAAAACATACTAAAAGTACACTTACAGTACTACTCTAAAGCTGACCTTTAAAACTAACTGGGATTGCCAGGTTTTCCACACAGAATAGCCTAGCCTGAGTCTAAGCAATCAAGAAAGGTAACTCTCTTTAAAAGAGCTGTAAAGTGGTGATTTGCAACTTTTTGCTAATTATAGATCAGTACCCACCATAAACTTAGTTCTACTTCATCACAAGCACTATCCTAAATGCTACCAGGCAGCCATATCCTGATGGCTGCCATCAGTTTTAGCAGTTGTATTATAGTGACTGAGAGGGAACTAGTATGGAGAATAAAAAGTTGTAAAACAATTATTGAACCGGTTGCTAATAATGTCCTAACACAGATCTCTCTCTCTCTCCCTCATTCAAATGCACAGATCAATGCACAATGGTCCATCAAGCTTACTTTGTTTAGTGCAGGGTGAACGGACCTTCATGAGCAAACAAGGAGTTAATTATTGACCAGCAGTGAACACATGGTGCCGAATGTAGGTAAAAAACAGAGGGGGCACTTACCAAATCTGCCAGGCACAACTTGGAACAGAAGCCGTCAGATAAATATCTTCACTTCTGGAAGAAGGCACTAAAGCCAAGAAAAATTAATCTGTGAAATGACTAATTTTAGAAGTTCGAAGTAGACGTGCTATGTTGAAAACCACATGAGCAGGCAAAAACAAAAGATGGCAGAGAAACTTCAGCTTTCATTCAGACAACAACTTATTCAAGAGGATTATGTTCATGGGTTTTGTATTTGATGGCAGCTCACCTAAGAACTCATTCCACATAACTGTTAAAGGAAGGCACCTCGTGTGATTTGGGTGGTCATACAGACTACAAAGCAGTAAGAACGTAGAACAGCATTTCAAACTGCTCTAGTGCTACAGGCTTCAGAAGATACATAATCATGTTGATTTAAACCTAAATACAGTCACAGGTTTCAAACCTGTATTTTTCCTTAGGAGAAAAGCAAGTGTCCTTGACTAGAATTGGGTGTTTCTCCAGTCAGTATGTTTGCCAAAACCTATTATTTAGCAGGACCCAAAACTAGCTGCATAGAAAAGCTGAATTCAGTAAACAGTTTCAGAGAAAAAGATATATGTGAATTTTCTAAATATTGTAAAACCTAATTTCAGTGCTTTAACAAATTTGTCTAAACCCACTGGCTTTTGGTCTGAAAAAAAATCATTTTAAGGAAGAAAAAGTGAGAACGCACTAGCTTCCTCTGTCCAAAAACTACATTAATAATGTCTGACTCAAATCAATTTGGACCGATCCAAAAGAAGCCTTTTTTTCCCCCCCATGTTTATTTTTGCCAGAAAATTTTCAGTTTGGCTCCACAAAGAATTTTGCTCCTACTCTAAACCATGTTTGTGTTCTCCGTGTTCCGGTTTGTCTTCTTTACTAAGAGATTTCTTTATTTGCCCAGGCTTACAATTGATATACTAAATCAGACCAGCTGCCCTCATGCTAAGTCAGTCTAGCAGCATATTCAACGTCATTTTCTTTCTGTAGAGAATAAAAGTAGTAAGAATGTCAGTGCCCACAACACAATGTTAACCAGGTGGTACAGGATTGCAAGAGTTTGCAGCTAGGAAGATTTGCACCTTTTTATTATAAATCCATGCTGGAACCGGAAGTGGATTATCAAAAAAGAGCACCTCTTATCAAGTTGCATACATACCTACTTCCAACAATAGGTATGATACTTTGGATGAATTAACTTTTTCTTCTTTCATATGGTTGCCTTTTCTACATCCAGGGTGGGGTTTTTTTGTCCTTTTTTTTTTTTTTTTTTTT
>Ga0065711_1030642_pt1 | contig 31892 bp, 26 predicted proteins | sample Hoacrofraction12_FD_59098 | JGI IMG/M metagenome (GOLD analysis project Ga0065711, IMG submission 59098) | Hoatzin crop microbial communities from Cojedes, Venezuela - Epithelial fraction 12 v2 (version 2) | ecosystem: Host-associated > Birds > Digestive system > Esophagus > Crop | place... | reverse complement strand
GTCGGCTGCAGCGCCCTGAGGCGACGGGGCGGCCCTCGCCCCCCGCGCGCCTCCCAGTTACCCTGGTGACGGTTGCCAGGCCGGGGCGATGGCGTCACTTCCGACGCCGCCGCGCGCGCTTCTGCCAACGCGCCAGAGCCGCTGTGAGAGGGGGCCCGCGCGAGGGGGCGTCCGCGCATGCGCAGAGCGGCGGCAGCGGGGGCTGAGCGGGGCGGGCTGTGGGGAGGCGCGGACACCATGGCGGGCTGAGGCTGGGCTGGGCTGGGCTGGGCCGGGCTGGGTTCGCCTCGCCTCGTCTTGCCCCTCCTGGTGGAGGGCGGCTCTTTGCCCTCTCCTGGCCCGTTTCGCTGCCCTCGCAGCTGGCTGCGGCCTCGGCGGAGGTCAGCGCTGAGCAGGCCACACCAAGAGGCCTCCCGGCGGCGTCGCGGCCTGCCTCGGGCAGCCCTTCCCGCCGCGCCGCTTTGCCAGCCCGGCGAGGCTCTGGGAAGCTTGGTCTGCCCCATTCCCGCCCCGAAGCGGGGCAGGTATTGGGATTTTTATCCCCATCTCCCGGCCAGAGGGCCGTGCTCGGCGCCATGGTGTGAGGTGGCAGGGTGGGCCAGCCCCACCGCCCGCCGTCGGTGGTTTTGTGGTAGGCTGGGGTCCGCGCTGCTTCGCTGTGTGGGAAGCACGGCTGTGGGCGATGCTGGGGCGTACGTGCCCTAGGCCAAGTCTCTGGCGGGGCTTCTGCACAGAGCGAGTGCTCTTGATGGAAGGAACGGCAGAAATAGGTTTGAGATTCACCCTTTAAGGTATATACTTAGCTTTGCAGTTTCTGAAGAGGGAGGCTGTTGTCGCATGTGTAGGAGATGTACAAACAGATTGATGCAGTTACCCAGTTAAGATTTCTGGCAGTCTTTGACTCAACCTCAAGTGTGGCTGATGAACGTATCAGGTGAATGGTTACTTAATTTCTCTGAAATGGAAGAATGCACAGAGGATTCCTGTGAAACAGGAATGCCAGCCCTGCGCCCAGGCTCTATTAGGGGCAAATGGCAACTTTATGTCCTCAGGGTTGAAGATCGGTTGTCAGCATGCCTCAAAGTAGCAATTAATATGTAGTTCTCGCTAGTCTAACTCTGAAACAAGGACAGGAGCCTCAAAAATACCAAACAATCAAAAATAGACGATATATTAAAGTGAAACTTGTTTATGAAATGGATGTTTCTCGAGGCGCATTTTGTTGCAGATCTTTCAAAACCCATGTTTAGTCCTTAACTAGGTGGATTTTGGAGCTTCTGCCATTGCAGTTAGCTTCCTGGATAGTCTTAGAATCCCATGTGAGTCCACAGATGATGGATTAAAATATGCAGTGAGTCATATGAAATTGGTGCCAATTGAAATGCACAGGTTGTAGATCACTGCAGAATTTGACTCAGTAAATAGCAGTCATAAATGTAATACTTTGCAATTCTAAGCACTGCGTCTATCTTAGATTAGCTTCTTTCTTCTTTCTGAGGAACAGAAAGCGCTCCTTAAAATACTAATTTACTGGTCTTCACGGGAAGCCTGAGAAGTGATGCTAGGTTGGTGTCCTAGCTTTCAGCCGGCTAAACTTAAGTTACAGAGGGGATGGATGGGTTGCTTGTGATAGTGTGTGAAAGCTGTGGTGGAGCCAGGAACATAATCCAAGTCTCCTGACTCCTGGATTTGAACTTTAAAACCAGATCATGTTTCCTTTGTGCTTTCAGTCTGTATACTGACCTTTAGGAATCGTATTTACCTACAAGTTCCCAGAAGAGATCTACTTTCCCTTGACATGCTTTCCTGGTATCAATTACGCTTTTCTTCTGATGAGTATTTTGAGCATGTAGAATACACAGAGAGCACAAATGAAAAGGGTGTTTTCTGTGGAGGCGCTGGGGGCCAGGTCTGCTCCCTGTAGATGGTGTTAACAAGTGATAGGAAGTGGTGGATGTGGGTCCACCACTTAACGCTAGCGAAACACTGTTTCTGTAAATGCTGATACCGATCCTTTCTTCAGACCTTGGTGCAGAGGAGGGAGCGGTTAGGCCCACAGTGCTGAGGGTGAAGAGGGGTCTGTGCTGGGTACACTGGGAGGGTACTGCTCTGAGGTTCTCCTTTACGTCAGGCTCTTTCAGTCCCTACACCTTCCAAGAGGCAAAAGGCTGTTCCCCTCTTCTCGTGTCTCTGTAACTTTAAAGAAGCAGCAGGTAAAGAAGAGGAAGGAAATTTGAAAACTTTAGAAAATTCCAACATGAGAAATAAAAAAGATGGTGAAATTGTTTCACTCTGTCGTGGTGGAAAGCCATGGAATCTGATTGTTCTGACTCTCCAGGAGGGAGACCTCCATGACCAGATGTCATTAGAACTGGATTGGCTGAGCTCCGGCTTGCTGGCCTATTTGAAAGCTCAACTGATTGAAGGCAGGATTAAAATCATACGTTTGAGCCCAGTTGTAATGGACTTCCCAACTTCGGGAAAGTGTGGGGAATCCTGTGTTGTCCTTAAAGTTGTATGTTTTCATGATCCTTTCTTCCAGCTGTTCTTCCAACAGCTTTGTGCTGTTTGTACGTGCAGCCAAAAGTAGCCATACTGCTACCCCAGGCTGCCCACCTGCTGCTTGATATTTACAGTCTGTGGTGGTTTCTGAATCTTCAAAGTTACCTCTTAAAAAAAATTAAGGTTTAGCTCGGTGTCTTAACCTCAGTACCACAACAGAATCTTCACAGGCATAAGAGAGGTCATAGCTTACAGTGCAGCCTTGGGTAAATATCACAGGAAGCAGCTGAGATAATTTGTTTGACACTTAACTTGTCTTAAGTTATCTTCATCGGAGTGATGTGGTATCTGGATCAAGTCTTACAGAATCGAAGGCCAGTGCTCATATATGTTTGTGTAACTCTGGGGGAATTTTCCACATTCCCACATTAGTTTGCATGGAGAGCAATACAGCGTTTCGCGCAAAGTTTCCTGATGACATGAGAGCTATTCCAACAGGTCAGCCCTATGGTTCCATCCAGTTCTTTGGACAGGGCTTATGTTTTATTTTGCTTGGGAAAGGCTTATGGAAGCTGCTTATTGAAAAGGCATCATGCAGAGGCAACATGCGGAAGAAAGAGAATGGAGCCTGCAGATAAACTATCCAGTGCTCATTAGAACTGCAGGCACGGCTTCATTACTCCGTCCTGACTTTTTTCTCCCTTTATAACTACTGCTGTGTGCCTTGCAAAACTGTGAGAGAGCTCGACCATAGAGACCAGCAAATCAGAGTGGAACGAAACCTGAGCAAATCAAAATCATGCTCCACGGGCGAAGAGAGATCACCTTATATGGGAACATCATGGGCAAGAAGATGAATACATCCTGCCGAGCTGCTGAGGTCAGATCCCAAACAGATGGAAGACGTTAATGTGAAAACGAACATTTAGGAAGAGAAGAGGATGCTTACTTCTGCTTATGCAATCTGAGCCCTTCTGTTTGTCTCTTTTATTATAAATACTGTGTTATGTGTATGTACACATAGGTCTGACCGTGTTAGATTAAAAATCAATTTCTTCCTGGCTGTTCTAGCTTCTAAATGCATCCCAGGTCTGTTTCTGGTTCCCACTTGCAGCTTTTCAGTTGTTACTATGTAGCAGGATTTTGGTTGCAGAAGTGTCACTAAGACCAACCAGAGCATTGTGGACTGTGGTCAGCAAAAGCCTAAGGACTGATCACTGATGTCTCAAAAAAATTGAGCCTGTTTGTGCAGAACATAACCTGTTCCTGTGTGCTAAAGCATTTAAGCCAATACCAACAGCCAAGAAGCCTGTCTGATTCTGAATGTTTGGTTATGACTACAGCCATAGGTAGCATCCTAGGTGATTTAAATACTGAAGGACTGGAAGAAAAACGTTAGATCTGTGTTGTAGGGTTTGTGTATATTGTGCCTCTGTATGGGTCTTCTGTTGCAAGAGAGAGGACCCTGGTGCTTTTAATCTGGGTCTAATGGATTCTGATCCAAACTTCTAGTCTTTTAGAGTCTGAGCCTGAGATTTACAGGTCCCGCCTTGACAGCTCCACCTCTGTGGTTATGGTGTCAGATGGTGGCCTCACAGCTGCTCCTTGACCCCCTGGACCAGATGCAAATAGTTGGCTTGCAGCACACTGACCAGCTCTGACTTGTGCCTGGTTCTGTGGAGTAGGAGAGGCTGCAGCTGAAGTATGTGCCGTGTATTGGCTCTGCTGAGAGGAGCAGTGACTTTGTCACTCCCTTTTAATCCCATGACCTGATACAAAACCAGTCTAAGACCAAATAGGGTGGTGTGCCGTGCCATGTGAGATGAGAAGCTGGAGATCTCTGTGGCCACTAATGACCCAAAAGCTTGCTTTACCATTGCCCTGTGCCTTGCCTGGCCATTGTCACCCCTGTGAAGTGGGTGTTGCATGCATCTGCCCAGTCCAGAAGTGCGTTACACCTTCTTTGCGCTGGTGTGAAGTGTTAGGTGGTGGAGAGTCAGGCCCAGAAGGAGGCCGGTGTGATGCTGGCTTACATCCTTTTAACCTCATCTCTACAGTTGTCCCAGCATTACTTCAGACTGGCAAAGTCTGGTAGTACTGTGGAGAGATGGCGCCATCAACACAAAGGGACACGAACAGTGCTGAGCAATCAGCTCTGGAGCTCCAGGATGAAATTTGGTGCTTTTTCTGTGAACAAACCAAAGGACGTGGCTCTTCAGGCAGCTCTTCATTCCACCAACTGCCATTCTTTAAAAGGCCTGTGGTACCATTCTCATACGGATTTCTGACTGTGCCTTTAAGTGGGGTGGCCTGGGAAGGATGCAGGGGTGGAAGAAGAGAGCAGCAGGCAGCTGCAGTTTTCGGCAGCCAGTAGCTTGCAGGAAGTGCTAACGATGGGTGCGTGTGGCTGGCGGGAATGCCTGACTGAGTACGACTCTCCAAAATACATACGCATTCAGAGTGCTACATATGGATCCCTGAAATGCTTCCTTTACATAACTGTTGCTCTGTCTATTTGGTAAGTGCGCGGTGACGGGGTGCTGCGTTGTGTGTGAACAAATGCTGCTTGTGTTGGGGGTTGTTCTGGTTACAGCTTGGCTTTCAGCGCTTTACGTTTTGTAGCAGCAAACACAGTCATTGGTCTGGTGTTAGACCATTCTTGGAAGATGGATGTGGTTGTGGGAACTTTGTGGTGGGAGTATGGCTTAGGATGTTATCTGACAAGGTGGGGTTGCTTAGAAAGAGTTAACCAAGTTCCTCTAAAAAACGCTTGCAGTTTCATTTCTTGCCATGTTGTCTGATTTTGTTTCTTGTCTGAAAAATCCAATAACTCCACCGAATAATCTCAGATTTACACCAGTGTTTCTGAGATTGGAGTCTGCTCTGTCGAGTCTGCCATTCAGGGTCAGATGAAATGTCAAGTCACCCCTTGCAGCAGATTCCAAGAACAATAAGATGCTTTAGAAATATGCAGTAACTGATTGCCTCTAAAGGGCAGATTTTCCTCTTTGCTGCCAAACTAGTGCTGTTCTCAGTGATAAGTGTTTGCTGAACAAAGTCTGCTGAAGTTCATAAAGTTAGTTTCGTTCTCATGGGAGGGCAGCAAGCCAGGCCATTGAGCACAATGATCCCAATCTCACAAAGAATCGAGTCTGCAGGAAATTCAAATTGCCTTGCGAAGGTACTATACCCACCTACTGCTGCTGGGTTCCCACTGCCAGTTTCCAACAACATGGTTATCCCAAAGCACTGTTCTCCAGAAGGAAAAGGCTGAAATGCTATTATAATAGATGATATAAGTAAAGGAACATTGATCAATTGCTTTGTATTTCTGTTCTTCAGATACCGTTTTATCCCCCCCCTCCCCAGAACAGTCTGTTGTTAAACTAAAATGGTGCTAGCTCTTGTCACTTGTTTTTCAAAGCAAACCTTTTATGTCACTTTTATGTAGTGTGGAAAGTATCTTCTGACCATACAACAGTTTTTCAAAATTGACAGTGTTTTTATGAGTTGGATGAGCTAGGTGACTTTCCTGTTAGCTTAAAAACAGAGGCATCCGTCCTCCTTTTATTAACGCATTCAATTCATGAGAAAGCGAGAGCATTAGGCCAAGGTTTTTGAAGCAATCAGCATGAGGCACAAAAAAAGGCACTCTGGAGAGTTAGGGACTAAGTATTTTAAGCTCTTTAAAAAAAAAAATGTAGAGAGAACACTACTGTTAGTGACGGAAAAAGTCAAAGTCTAGGTACACAGCAATGCAGTGTGGGTGAAAGTTTTTGGATGTCTTCAAGCCCTGTTGCAGTTAATTGGTGTTTCACAAATGGCATCTGAAGGGCCAGGATGCCACCTCATGTTGTCTATATCATTTAGGATGGGAAAATAGAAATTATCTTCTTGCATATATCAATTAATTTCTGACAAAGCCAACAGCTGCGAAAGTGAAACCAAGGCAGACTTTGGTCCAGCCGACATATGTGTCTCACACAAAAAGGCTCTCAGTTATTTGAAAATGTCCGTCTGACTTTTATCTTGCAGTGCATGTTGTCCAAGAATGATACAAAGAAGCTGACACGTTTTATTCTTGTGGGCTTATTTGTCGTTTCTGTTTTATCTGGACAGTTGTATAGTCATCATTTACAGACTCTATGAGGTGACGGATGAAGTTAACAGCTCAGTTCGCACCAGTGTGAAGGGAGTGGCTTACGCAAACACCAGGATCTGGGATACAGCAGAATACACTATACCAATGCAGGCAAGTCTGAATTTAATGTCAGTCCAGTGTTCAGCTTCCATTGATACATCTGGTTACTTTCCTGACTTGTCTCTGTCCTGCTAATCCAATGTGATTATTTTACATTGGAGACAGCAAGGTTTACAGCCAACTCTCCCCTTCCTCCCTTAATATAAGGGAAGAAAAATATCCTCTTTTATGAGATTTCTGTGGTGTTATTTGTTGTACAATTTTTACATAATCAATTTAGTATTTTGGTAATAGCAAACCTAGGAACAGATTCACTCCAGTATAGCTTTACTAAACACAGTAGTGTTAGTACCAATTAATGCTAGTGTATCTTTCTTACTTGTAATGCCAGTTTAAAAAAACCTCAGTGCCTTCTTGCCTCTGGCTGTTCATTCGTGCCCTGATGATGTCCCTGTCTTTTCCTATTTGAGCCAGGTAGAAGCTGAATATCTATCAGGGGGGGGCAGTTCAGGAGCAGCCTTGTTGTCCTTCCAGGTGATGTTCTGGAATGGCTGAGGTCTGAATCAAGTATGTGACATTTCAGTCAGATTCTTATTCTTTCCTCCTTGTAGGCAGTGAACTCTTTTTTCGTGATAACCAACATGATTATGACAGAGAACCAGCTTCAGCAGGAGTGCCCTGAGGTAAATATGTTTTATGACCTATATTTAGGATGTATCAAATGCATATTGATGTAAAAGAGTGGACTGTCCTTGGAGCAGTCTGGTACAAGCAAATACTGTTGCTCTTTAATTGCTCCTTTTCTTTCTTGGGGAATCAGCTGGCAGTTGTGAGCTGGCGGCTCACACCAGTGACCTTGCAGCCAAACCTATCTGCATCACTTTCAGGAGGTGATGACATTCAGGCCAGTGATTGCTGTCCACCTTCTCTAGCATTGCTGCTGCTCTTGAGGAAAACCTGGAGGAATGTTGGAGCTACAGAATTGCTATCAGCTTCTCTGCTAATGTGGTGCTTTTACTATTACTGTTGCTTATGCCTACATGTCCCCTTTCTTCCTTTTTGCAGGCCAAACCTGGTCATCAGCTGCAGCTCTTCTCTTCATTTGGCTGGCCTAGAAGTGGGACATTGCAGAGTAGTTCCTGAATACAAGTTGATTTTCACTGGCAAAAGTATATGGGACTGTTAGAAAACAAAGAATTAAATAGCCCCGTATTAAATTTATTCTGCTTAACAGAATTGGAGAGAGTGTGAAAAATGGGAAAGATATAAATAACAAAGGAAAATGTTACTGTAAGCAAGGAAAGGGCTTTTTTTTTTGGTTTTGCAGGTGGCTGAGCCTTTGTCTCCTATAAGCCAAATAATTAGTAAGGGTTATACCTGCTCTGCATGGTTATTTTCTCTAATTGTTTTATATTTTTACTTTGAAGCTGAGTAAGACTTTTTACATAGGTGTGGAGCAGGAGATATTTATATTTACATTTATATTTTTCCAGTATCCCTTCGCCAAAGCTATCTGCTCTTCAGACAAGTCCTGTGAAAAAGGGAGTGTAGACATCCACAGTAATGGTGCGTAAACAGCATTTTCAGATTGAAATATTTTTTTGTGGGTGCTGTCTTCTATTGCATTATTGACCAGTGCAGCATGTACAAGATCCAACTTAGATAACTGCAGTAGAACAGTACAGAATCCCAAGAGATATCTGAGAACATATTTTTAAAACTAAAAAACTGAGTTCTTATCAGCTTGTGTGTACCCTTACTAAAGGGAGAAACAGTGAGAGGGAGAAGAGGAAGGCGAGATGTGAAGGAGCGTACAGACTGGTGTGAATGAGGGCCGATCTCACACTCACTCCCATTGAAGTCTGCGGCTGCTTAGCAAGCGGAGCAACTGCAGGATCTGTTTGAAGGGTCTGTAACACCGCTATGATGGTTAGATAGTTCTCAGAGTAGGGAACTTGTGTCCTTTATCTGGGACTTGTCCAGAAGGCATCATACTGTTTTCATCAGCTGTGCAAGTTCTTTGTGGCCCTGAGAATCCTGAATCTGGGCTTCTGGCTGGATTATCACTTTCCCTGATAAAGACTAAACACTCACAGAAAATGCTGACTTTCCAGGAGGGCAGAAAGAAGTTTTTTGCCCACCTTTATGTCCTGATTTGATCTACTCATGTTGCTGAATTAAGCTTCTGACTGAAAGAGTTGGTTTCTCGATTTATCCCAAGACTCAGATAGGTAACTTCATATAAAACTGTGAAGGAATTTAATTCACCCTCTGCCCAAACAATGACAAGCACTGTTGACCCAAGCAAATAGCTAAATAAGGATTGATGAGGTGTGGCAGGACCGTGGTTTGGGTAGTTCTTCCTACATCTTCCTCCTATAGAAAGCTGCAACAATCTGCAATGTGAAGCTCCCTATCTTACATTTGAGGAGAATCCACTGACATGTTGAAACTGTCTCTAATTAGCACAAAACTCTTGTCATTGCTGAGTAAGAGCTTATTTCTCTACAGGAATTCAAACAGGAAGATGTGTGAATTATAATGCAACTGTTAAAACCTGTGAGGTCACGGCATGGTGCCCTGTGGAATCCATGGGAAACCCCCCTGAGTAAGTGAAAGAGATATCTTCGGGGTTTTTTAATGTCAAAAGAAAGATTTACTTTGACAAAGTCATGAAATTTTAGGATAATCCCTTTGCACATATAGGTCTCATGTATGTAAAACAACTATTTCCTTCATAGCCATACTATTAACACTCATTATAATATCTAAATAACTTCTAACAATCTGTCCTGTTGTACAATTCTGCAGTGAAGTCACAGCCTCCAGTTTGTATCATCATGCAGCTGCCATAGAAACAGTTTTAGATGTCACAGGCTCATCTTGAATTGACTAGAGGCATTTGGCTCATTAAGTCAAATGTCAAGGAAAATGCATCAACGTAAGAAAGGTTTAATCAGTGACAGAAACAAAAAGTTTCCTAACTTGGGGTTTCCTTCTGCAAGGCTTAGGGCTCTATGGTGTAGAAGTTCTTTGTGGGTTCATTTATCCCAGTGAGGTTGCATCCACCTCCCAGAACATCAGGGGTAGATTGGTTGTCTGTACATTGTGCTGCAGGGTAGTGTTTGGACGTGCACCTCAGACTGAAGACCAGCCTCTCCATCCTCTCTAGGCAGATGACGAAAAGCTCAATGCTGGCAATCTGTAATAGTGAGCTGAAGAAAACTCTAGGAAAAAGACTCCACGGAACAATCCTGCTGTGACCGAGAGAGTAAGATGCAGGGGCCTCGTAGCCGTCTTTTTTTGTAACCCCATGACTTTACAGTGTTCTGAGATGAAAATGATCTGTTTCTATTCTGTATCAGCCAAAGCATGAAAAAAATTTTACAGGAGATTTTATTTCAACAGAAATGATGGAAATTATACATTAATAGAGCAAATGATAATCAATTTTAGCTCCCCTCAGCCAGCATTGAAATATATGTGTGAGAAACTAGGTCAATTATCACTTTCATTAACTCATTGCTTTTAAAAGATACAAGCATGATTCTATGTATGTGTCCCATCTTTTCCCTATTTTAGGGTTTTCTGCAGAGACTGAGCATGTTTTTCCACTGCCAGGTCCCCTCCAGAGCCCACAATGCCTCCTACAGCTCCTTCTGCTGAGTTTTTTTCAGCTGTTTAAAGGAATTTCCATTCCCTTCTCTGGCGGACAGAGCTGTGGTCTGAAAAAGGCTTTGTCCAACAACAGGAAGGCTGTAATTGTTCATACAGCGTTGGGGAAAGATATGCATGAGCTTCCTGAGTTAATGAAATCCTAGGGTTTTTTTATAAAGTTTCAGTGACTGCCAGTCATTTTTAAATGTCACACTGCGTAGGCTTACTGCTGCATATGTTACAGAGGGAATTTTGCTTTTAATTACATCGCACAGTTGACACATTCTGTCTTGTTTCCTAACCTTCCTCTGAAGTGCCAGTAGTCGGTCACTACCAGGGACCAAAAATAATGGATGAGAGGTTTGATCAAAACCTCTGATATATAAAGTTCTTTCACAAGTTCCATTGGCAAGGAAAAAATGAGGAACCGCTAAAAAGCAAAGCTGAGTGTTTGTTTTCTACCAGAGCGATACAAAAGACCAAGGTCAGAGCCCAGGAAGCTTTGCCATCTGGTTGAGATACTGAGGTAGCAATGTTGGGCTTTGGTTACGCCCATGATTGTCTTTATTGTCCAAACTCCTTTGAGAGGTAAGTTTCATGAACTGTACAGGAGGCCTCCTTTTCCTTCCCGTTCGTTATGGCAGGAGCTGAACAAAGGCATTGGATGTTGGCAAGAAGATTCTTTTATTTTTGATTGTTCGTTTCTGCCTGAGGCAGGGCACAGTTGTCAGATTAGCTGGCTGAAGGACAGGTGTTTACAACACCTTTTTGAGAAGAGCTTTGGATCAGATTCCAGATGCTTCCCAGTGGATGAATCATGGACAGTTTCACATTATAGGTTAATTCAATTTTAGTTCTGTAAAAATTAACTTACTCTATTAATGTCTTGACTGTTACACACTGAAACTCACCAGTGACTTTCATGTCCGGATAGCATCCACAAATGTTAATTTGGTTTGCAGTCAAGTCTCATTCACTGGCTTGGTTTAGAAGACATTCATAAGAAGTCCCTCATGAAGCTGCGTGTCATCCAGCTGATGTGCTTCTTGTCATCACAGATCTCTGATGCAGAGACATTGCTCAAAATACAATGATAGGAAAAATATTCCCTGCTTAGAAGCACCGTCCTTGATTTGGGGTGACTGCTTTGAAGACTGGATTTCCCCTTTGGAATGGCTGTCTTGATGGAAGTTAAAATATTCCTGGCTCATTCTTAAAATGGAACAATGCCAGTATTCCAGTTCAGCACAGTCCCTATGCTAGACAAACAGTGCTAAAAATTGTATCTTTTACGTTTCTATAGCCCTGGCAAGTCCTGCAGGAGGTTGTCTCACACAGTCTAGGCCAAGGTTACCCAGCCGGCAACTTGTGGGAAAATTCCTTCTTTCCTGCTACATTAGCTTCAGAGAAATCACTATTTTATTAAATCATAGAATGCTTTGGGTTGGGAGGGACCTTTAGAGGTCATCTCGTCCAACCCCCCTGCAGTGAGCAGGGACATCTTCAACTGGATCAGATTGCTAGACTGGCAGCCTGCTTTCCATTGTGTTTGCATTCCACCTGCATGTTTAGTGGCACAAACCACTGCAGGAGAGGTCCTCGAACCAGTATCTGCTAGGAAGGCAGGACAACCTTTGCTGATGTGACTGACACCTGACTTCCAGAGACATCCTCTAGGACTGAGCGTGTGGCTCGTTCTTGCACTGGCTAGCTATGCAGCTCTGGTGTAAGTGGCCTCCTGTCTGTGGGCACCAGCAATGGAGCTGCCAATTCATTGTGCAGAAATCGTCAAATGGTGTAACTTCTTACTACTATTCTATAGCAAGATTTATATGGGAAGTCTCCTGCAATCATATTTCAGCTGCATGTAGAGACTCCAGTTAGGCTTGGTCCACACAAACAAGTGCAATAGAGAACAATTTATACCTAAAACTAAGAAAACCACCTATATCTTTCTTGATCCCCTGAGCCGCCTAACACTCTGCATTTCAATCTGTTATTCTTAGCAACATATTCCTCCTACTGACAGCTTTCCAGGTAATAGTAAAGTAGCATAACATTAACTGATGTATTAAAGTAAAAAAAGTTAGTTAATTTGATGTTTCTTTTTTAGGCCTGCTGTTCTGAGGAGTTCTGAAGACTTCACTGTGCTAATAAAGAACAACATTCTCTTCCCCAAATTTAATTACACTGTGTAAGTGCAAACATTTCTCAGTGCTTTCTGAAGATTGAGTAGTTGTGCTCTGAAAAAAAATGTATAAATTGGCACCTTCTCTACTCAAAAAGGCCATGCATTCAGGGCTGTATCTGCCTGAGTGACAAATATCAACTTTCTATAACTCTTTAGCCCTATTAATCCTTCAGAATCCAAGAGAAATAAGGAGAGATTGGGAACAGAGCCTCCCAGCATAACTCTGTTTCTGTCATGCACTGAACAACAGAATTGTTCATTCAGATATACTGGTTTATGTTAGGGTAAAATCACTAAAATATAGCACAACAGACATGCAATTCAAATTATAAGGTGAAAGTGTTTAGTGTACACAGGTAGAATTTGGCTGGTGATAATATCCAAAGAGTAAAGAATTCATCTTGATTCCCGGATCCCAGTTAGGGTTATACCGATCTGGTAGCTACGAAACCAGAAGCTCATATACTTACAAACCGAGCACATTAAAAAAAAAGGTTCTAGTAAGTGTGTCCCTTACCTGTATCTGTAGCTGCTCCATCTTGCTTTGAAATTTAAACAATTGTATGTGTTCTTCACAGACGAAATATGCCACCAAATTTAAATACTTCCTGCACATACAACAAGAAAACTAACCCACTCTGCCCAATTTTCCGTCTGGGAGATATCCTTCATGAAGCAAAAGAGAATTTTTCTGAGATGGCAGTAAAGGTTTGTGGTATCACTTTTTTTTCATGCTCAATGTTTAGACATTTTCTTGATTCTCTTCCTGCATGTTTTGCTGTCTGCCATATACAGCAGGATTGTTCTAGGTTTAGAAACTGATTGTGTGAGAAGCAAAGTAACCTCAGCTTTCAAGAATTAAATGTGCTTAACATCTCACAGGATGGGGAACCATGTTGCCAGAGTTGATAGTATTTTGTTAGTATTGCAGCATGTATAGACCCTTTGACAAAGCACAGTGCCTTTAAATAGGTCCTATACAAGGCTGTCACTCGTGGTCATCTTTTGATTCTACTCAAGCAGATCCTAAACCATGTTGGTGGAGGAATCATCCTGAAGTCAGACTGGCACAAATGGCAGCTTATATTCAGAGTCAAAAAGCACTTATTTTTGCCATTACATTTTCACTATGTTCTTTAGGGTATTGAGCCAAATGCCCTTAAAACAGTGTCCAGCCATACCTCTCGAAAGTCATTATTAATAGTTGGGTAGAACAGAAGTAGAGACAGTGACCTGCCCAGAGTCATCAGCTGAGCCACGTTCATTGGTTCTCAGCCTGGCACAGTGCATTCAAGATGAAACGTTTGGACTGAGTGCCTACAAAACTTGGGCTTGCACTCAGGCTTTTGGTTTGAGTCTATACATAGTTTAAAGCAATGAAACGACCATCACAGTATGTCAGCTACATCCACACTTGTGCTACTAAGATAAAGAGAAGTAGACAGGAGATAGGAAAGGCCTGGATGAATGGTAGCTTCTAGCTCACATGGCTAAGTCACTTCTGTAGAAGGCTGCTTGGGTGGCAAATGTTGCTTAAGAGTTAGCGTGTCTGTAGAGATGTGTCCTTGCCAATGGCATCCCTCCAGTCTCTGCTGACTTAACAGCAGTTTAGCACAGGCAGCAATCACAACGCTTGTCTCTAAGCTTACTGTGTCTGTTTCTAGGGAGGAATCATTGCCTTTGAGATTAACTGGGACTGTAACTTGGACAGCTGGTTTTACGATTGCAGTCCAAAGTATGGTTTCCGCCGCCTTGATGACAAAAAAATAAAGCCTGGATTCCACTTCAGGTAAAAAATGTTACATGAAGCAAGTAGTGTGTTTTCTGGCTTGAAGCAAAGATGTGGTGAGGTATGGGGAATGATGACTTGGAATGACAAGACGTTTGATTCTCCTTCTTCACTCCTGTAGCCATGTACTTAACCTGCAGTTACTGCAGTTGTATAGATGTATCATCATGGTCATCTTCCAAATGAGCGTGCCTGTATTGCAGGAGATTTTATTTCTGTGTTGAAAGGCCTAGAAATTTCCAACAAGTGTTCTGGGAGCTAACACAGAGAATAGTTTGGGCAGATTCCACCATATGGCAAGTGAGGCTTGAAACTACCTAAACTTGTGAGTTTCCCAAGGCAATTAACACAAATAAAATAAAGTGTTTTTCTTCCATCTGGGTAACCCCACAGTTCACTGAATCAAGATTTATTCAAAAACAAATTGGAGCTTTTGGTTCTGTGTGCATATAGCAGATTTATGAGAAGTTTTGATAAAAAATTTTGACATGACTCCATTGCTAAATAGTTACACAAAGCGTTTTCAAATGCTTATCAGTGTGTTTAAAACTAAAGTCCCTCAGATCTAGGTCAAAACTCTTGTGTAACAACACTCTCTTTTTGACTCGCAGCAGGATTGTTCTTACATTATGGGTTTTCATACATTTGTGCTGCTGACACGAGTGCTGTAACTGTCTGGGAGCCACCAGCGTATTCCGAAGCAGCGTTGTGCTGGAGCTGTGCAAACAAAGAACAAATAAGTGTTCCCTCCGACCTGGCAGCCACAGACAGGAGGTGGGGGAGACCACAAGATAAAAGCAAGACAGTGCTGTGAGGCTGAGGCCAGCAACGTTTCTGTTGAATACATTTTTGTAGGCAAAGCAGTTTCTGAGAAGGCTTCTGGAAGAAGGCAGCAGAGTAGTTTTGAGGATGTTTGGTGTCAGATTAACAGCTGGGGTCAAAAGGCTAAGAATGGGTTTCCCCAAAGTTTGTTATCTTTTAAGCATCAAAATATCAGTCTGTAGCAAGATTATTTTGCTGCAGTTCAGCTGAAATCTCTGCTGCAGGAGGTGAGCCTGGTCTGAGAACATAGGCTGCTGGGAGGGCGTGCATGATACCAGACCACATCCTGAAGGCCTGATTGGCAAATAAATGTCATTCTCTAATGTCTCCAAAATTAAAAAAGAGGAGCAGAGTAGTTTGGGGCAGTGATTTGAAAAGCAAAGACAGTGAAAATTGAAAAGCAGTGAATAGATTGAGTATAATACTATTCAAAACAAGCATGGATGTTTTGGCGAAGAACATGCACAAACCCGGCCACGCTGTTGAGCTAGCGTATGCCAACTTGCATAAACAGAGCTGCCGATTTCGGTAGAACTACCCAAGTGAGTAAGGGGAGGAGAGCTAGAAATGATCCTACAATTAATATATTTCAAGTAAACTTTTTTAACATCAGTGACATGTCATAAGAATGTAAAATATTATCATTTCAGAGGTCCATCCAGCCCAGCATCCTAAAGCTAACAAAGATCAATAGCAGGAGAAAATTTTGGAAAAGAGCATAAGAAAAAAGGCACGTATAGAATGCTGCTTCCCCTGCAGTCTAGCTGTCCTAGAAGTCAGGAAAGGTACTTTGGACAGCTTATAACCTCTGTCCGCATGGAGCCCTACTGATTTCATCTCCGTTCCAAAGGGCATTTTGTGATAGACTTCAATGGAAGCAGTCTTTAGCCTTCCAAAAGAAAAGAACTACTTGAGGTGCAAGGGAGCAAAGCTTCAGCCAGTGATCAAGAAAGCTCTTAACAGGTCAGCTCTGAGCACAGAGCTGTTAGAGAGAAGAAGGTTTCTCTGCCATCAAGAGTGGATGTGAAATAACCTCTACCCTGAGGGCTAGAGAAAACCTCTGGTCCTGGAAAGAGTTAGGAAAATTTTCAGATAAAGCCTGACTGTCCTGCAGGCTTCAGATGTTAAGAGCTGACCAGTAAAACATGGCTTGGCCACAGACTGTGGAACTGTTCAGCACAGGAAAATGGGCATTTCATGTCTGTGCAAGCAAGGAGAAAGCAGAACACATTACAATGTCTTTTTCCGAGTGACTCACTGGCTTCAGAGAATACAAGTCAGATCGCGGTGAATGGGAAGCGAATGATTGCATGATCTAGGAAACTCTGATTAAAAGCACTCTGAAAGTCTGCCAAACTTAGCTTGCAGTAGGATGTGCAGGAGAGAGTGGAATGAAGAAAAAGCTTACTCTGGGCTGGTAAGATGGCAAAGCAGAGCAACAAGGACTGAACCCAAAGAGAAAGGAAAGGAGGAAGATGTATTTTTCTTTAGATGTCTCTGTCATCTGAATGAGTACCTGGAGATGCTAGAAAGCAGAGGGCTGAGCTGATGGCATTTACACCAGACATATCCTCTTAAACAGTTTATCCTTTCGGTACTTGAACAGGCAACCAACTATAAAACAAATTTTGATGAGCAATGACAGTGTGATCTGTGAGTATCTGCTGCTCCTGGAACTGACCTTCTGTCCCTTCGGCTAAGCAAACTCCCATTTAAATTATTTATCTAAATGAAGAAGAACAGGACTTAGAGATCACTCAAGTAAACCAGTCAAGAAAAATACAGCACTTGAAGTCCCGAGAGCATGTCTGAGGCAGAAGGCATATGGATGTTGTTATCGGAGGTTGGATATTGGTACCATGGTGTGTTTTAGTATGCCTTTCAGTTCAGTGTAATGATTTTGTCTGTACTGCCAACTTTTCATTGTCAGATTTATAAAGATCTCTTTGTTCCATGCTCTGTGACTGCTTATTGATCCATAAGCTGATGTGAGCTGTACATCATAAGGGTCATGTCCTTGGTAGAATACGAGAATGGAAGTTAATAAAGGCTCACACTATTCTTGCCACTCCCTACTGATTGAAGAATGGAAAATGGCTGATAAGCAGCATGCTGAAGTCTGCTCAGGAGTTTGGAGTTGGTCTTGGATAACGTGATATTAAAGCCTTCAGAGCATGGGCATTCTTGTCGTTGCCAGCTCCTCACATATGCTTGCTGGGGTTTTCTGTCTGCTTTACCTGTGATTGAACTTCTTTCTGCAGCTTCAGGTTCCAGTCTGAACTGAGACAGCAAAACACTTGTTGGACATTAGTTAGCTTTTTAATTTGTCTAAATCTCTATATATGTATTAATTTAGTTTAGACTGCTAGGTCAGATGCTGGGCAAAATGCTGTTTATCAAGCTGGCCACAGCACCTTCATTTCAGAAGGCTGCAAAGGCTGGAGGAAGAAGAGAGAAGAAGCTTTGCCTCTTTTTGTGTTCTACAGCCTCATGGCATTATATCACCCAGGGAAGCTGCACAGCTCTTTATTTACTCTTTTGCAGATACGCCAGGTACTACAAGCGATCAAATGGGGAGGAGCAGAGAACCCTTTTCAAAGTCTACGGAATACGGTTTGATGTCCTTGTCTTCGGCACAGTAAATGCAATTCTTTTTCCTTGTGGAGGGAGAAGAAAGTTTGCTATTTCCTTTGCCCCACTTCTGCCATATACCCCTCTCCTCTCTTCTGTCCATCATTCTGGGATGGAAGCTATGTCAGATGAGTAGATCTAAACTGAACTGAGCAGCATAGGAGAGCAAAGCTGAGGATGACATGGCAGGGTTGGGAGAGAGACAGGATTGTTGTTTAAGACTGAGACAATAAGAAGTAGCATCATGACATGATGTTGTTGTCATGAACCCCGTGTGTCACCATTGTTTCACTCTCAAGTTGTTTATTCTCCCCTGCAAAGTGTCTGAGATAGTCTATGAAATTTTGGGATTGATTGAATTGTAAAGAGACAAAGATACGTTGTGAAGAGACAAAAAGAGAAAAGCCATTAAGTTGAATGAATGGTAACAGATCTTGCCTCCTAGTTACTCTTTTCTGCTTTCTTTAAGGGTAGAAAATTTGACGGCATTGAACTCCTTAAAAACATTGGATCCATGATCTCCTATTTTGGTTTGGTGAGAGACTTATTTTTTGTGTTAATAGAATTAGTTCTAGAGATACCGTCTCATTAAGAAAATGGAATCACTACTTGCTTTTTTTCCGTGTGCAGGTTGCGAGTGCCATCGAAATTGCTATTTGTGTACATAATTGCTCCATCTGCGGCCAATCACCATTCTACAAAATTTACAACAGGAAAAAGTATGATACTGTGCTGAATCCAAGACAGGTAGAGAACGTAAATTGCTGCTTTATGGACACAGAAATGCAGCTGATCCAGGAAGCTTCCATGGAGCTGTGCGCGGCATGCACTGCATGAGTGCAGACAACCTTGGCATGGCAGAGTCACACCAGCTCTATCAGGGAAAACTGCAGGGAATAGTGATCCTTCAAAACAGCAGAAGGATGTCATGAAAAGGTTGTCCATGAAGAGGGCATTGCTCAGAGCCTCTTCCCTGCCAGCTTTGGTTGCCTCTTCCTCTTTTTCAAGACGTTTAATCGTTATTTCTGTAGGCTGCCTCTACCAATCCCCCAGCATTTTAGACATGTATTTTTAAAGAAGAGTGAAGAGGAGAGTACCTAAAGGCCCTGCACCACCACACTCCTACAGTTAGTTCCATACCATCTCTTCCTGCTCCCTCTGTCCCCGCAGCTCCCCATGTCCTTGCTATGCTGGATACTGGAAACATGGGCGCTTGCGACATGCGGTTGCAGGGGATTTACTGGAGTACAGACTGCAGAACCCAAGCCTTGAGGTCAGATCTGTGCTGTGTTTGTCCCCAGTTCTCCCAGTAACTACTCCAGCTGACAATGCCAATTTCTTCTGCTGCACAGGTGATGTATGTGTCCTATGTTGACGAGCCACACATTACCTTGATAAAGAAGCCGCTGGAAACAAGCTTGCAGCACACTCAAGGCAGCAGCGTGGAGGTAAAGACAAGACACTTAACCTTTGGGTTCCTCCCTTCAGAAGGGCTAACGAAGGAATGGCATTCCAAACTGATTTGGGTGTCCCCCACCCCCTCCCCCCCATATTTCCAAATTAGATTCTGAGGGGCTAAAACTAGATTCCTATCGTCCACTTCGAGTTAATAGATCCTGTGACCAGAGGATGTATTTTCTAGAGTCAGCTAAAAATTGCTGCTTTCCTGTGGTGAGCATGTGCCAGCGGGAGCGCGTTGGTGTCGAAACAACTTGTGAGGTGTCAATTCGATTTCTCTAGGGTGGGCGTTGGCAACACAAAAAGACAATCCTCCTCCAGATCTGCTGATCTATCATCATTATCCCTATTGTGCTGTGTCAAATGAGAAACCCAATGGTGAGGATCACTGTTGGAAGTTCTCTTTGCAGTTGGATGAAGCAGCAAATGCTGATTTCTTAAATTTGTGTTGGGAATTGTTGTTGCAGAGCCACCCTGTGAAATTCTGTGATGCTGACAGCTACTGTACCAGCGAGCCCGACATGAACCACGATAATGAAGAACATGAGCTGAGGCAACCTCTTGGACAAGGGGCCTCTTCCCCAGGCTGCCAAAAGTGGTGCTGCTGTGGCAAGTGCCAGCCAGCACAGAAGTACCACGAGCAGCTCTGCTGCCGAAGGAAAAAAGGGCAGTGCATCACAACCTCTGAGGGGTTTCAGCAGCTGGTGCTGTCCAGTCACACTCTGAAGAAAGCTCTTCTCTACAAAGACCCCTTTCTGGACCTGACGAGTGGCGATATCAACAACCAGCTGCGTCACCTTGCTTATAAGCAGTACATTCACTGGCGCTTTGGCTCTTTTGATCTGGAAGACAGAGCCGTCATCCCAAGCTGCTGCAGATGGAAAATTAGAGATACTTATCCCAAAGCAGACAACAACTATACTGGTTTTGAGATGGAATGAGGATGTAGCACAACTTGAGCTCACACCGTGATTCACGTTGGGCATTTAACCTTTCTTTTCTTTCACAGACCTTTTACAAAAAAAAAAAAGAGAGCATGTGACTTCCCCAAATCTTCTGTAGTACAGCTGAAGTCTTGCATGCTATCTTTGGAGAGGTACAGTTGCCTACTGCTTAGTATAGAGGAACAGATACTTTGAGCTCAAGTGTTTGCTTCTGCCTTTGCTTCATTTTGTGAGTCACCCCACATGGTCTGGAAATGTAGCCTCTGGGCTGAATTCTTAGGGCTGTGTTTTTGCGGGAGGTTCTGGGCCTCCTGCCTTTGCACTGGCTCATACCAGAATCCCAGCTGAGTCAGGAGGTGACCAGCACCCTGGAAATAACATGGAGCCAAGAATCATCTCAAAGCGTGACCCCTGAAGGAAGGAGGTCCAAAAGAGATACCTGTTGAAAACATGGTCCTGAGTATTTTTCTCCCCTGGCCTCAGCACCTTTCTGCAGCCCTGGATCAAGAGGCTCTAGAAAGAGGCCACTGAGCAGATAGTTTCGTAACTCGCTGTTGAAAGCCTCACAGTCCATCCAGATAAAACAGGCTCATTTTAGATTATTGCAGTGACACAGACTAAGCATTTTCTGAAAAGTCCAACTGTTCTCTTTGTATTGCTCCTTTTAGCTTGAACTCAGGAATTACAATGAAAAGTACTTTTACCGCCTTTGTGTAATATTTTGGGGCATTTCATTCACTTATTGAAATTGTAATGTTGGACTTTGGCCTCCTGTTTGCTCTTAGCTTCAAACAGGCCTTGCCTCCTACACCTCCTCCTACCAAACTTAGCACAGCGCAAGTTGCTTTCTGCTGCGATGCGTAAGGCCAGAGTACAGGCAAGGAGCAGCAAATTCAGAGTAGATTAATCTGTGCTCCAATACCTTTTCGGTTCTTTCTTTTTGTTATACTTGGACATGTTCTATTTTTGTAGAAACAAGGTGAGAAGGGTTGTAACGTGTATATTCTGCTCTCCTTTCAACTAAGCTTTGTTCTTTCTGAGCTGACCCAGCAGTCTGCCATTTCCATTACCCACATGTATTTTAAGATACATTGCTGGCCGATTATGCCAGCTGTATTTATATCTTCAGGTGTAATAGGCATTCATTGTATTAACATTCATATTGCAGCACCTTACATATCCAGAGTGGGAAAATATTACAGCTGGCATTAATGCATTCCTGTTCTGACACACGAACCAGCTCTCCTTTTGGAAAGAATTACGCTGAATATTCGCTTAAGACTGTGATTTTAATCTCCTTTCACATTTGTACATATGTTCTTCCTTACCCTCTCCCCCCTTCTTTTGGTGCTTTTGGTTTTGACTGTTTTTGTAATAAATAGAGTGTTCCACTAATCTATAGCTGACTCAAAGTCTCTTTAATATTTTTGTAGTATCTGAAATTCCCACTGCCAGTTTGTCAGTTCATGTCATCTCTTTCTAATGGTTTACCTGCTATTATGAGGGTTATGGTGGTGTTTCTAAAACAAGCACTGCACTGGGCAGCTCCGCATCAAGTGGAAGATGCATAAATTAAGCGGTGCAGATCTCTGCTTTTATAGCAAAGATTAATTCTGTGAGAGGGTAAATGAAGAATTTGCTTGTTGGGGATGGGAGGGTGACAGTCTTAGCTACGCTTCTGCTGTCTTTTGCAGCCAGGCGCTCTGTCCTTGCCCTGAGTTGTGTCTTGGTGTTGGGGTGGCCCTGGCCTGAGGTCATCCATCCAGCTGACGTGCAGAAACAAACTCCACAACTCACGGAGAGTTATAAAGCAGGTATGTTTATTTATTACGGTGCCAGGTGCGAGGGGGATCACTCCTCCTAACTTGCACACCGAGTCACAAAGCATGTACCTATTTATTACAAAGTTTACCTAAGTAGGCAGGATTATTACAATTAGGTCTGGGAATAGGCTTGATTATTCTATTTCTAAGGATTCATTATCATACTCCACCCCTCTTTAGCGCCTGCGCAGTGTCGACTGGTGGTCATCTGAAGGGGTCTTCTGGATGAAGGGTCATAGTCCTCCTCACGAAGGCTTGTAGTCTTCCTCACTGTGTACTTTTTACCTTTGGCTCAAAATTCCTGAGTTGTCTGTGTTGGCTGAGTCTCAAACTTCAAAACCAGTTTCAGCTAGAGGGATGCTTCTTATAGACAGTGAGTTATCAGTCCTTATCCATCCCTCTTTCCCTTCATCTATCTTGCAGCAGTCTTTGTGATTTGCATCTGAGCTCACAGAAGTCCTTGTTAGCAGACCATTTGGCAGTGGTTAACCCTTGCCTCGACATAGCTGCAGAGCTATAGAACAAGCTAAAGCTGTAGCAAAATCGAACTAAATGCCAATTTCCCACATCACAGCTTCTTTAGCAGCCCAGACCGCGCAGGGCTGACCGCAGCAGACTGCCAGGTAACGGCTGACTCGCGTCTGGCCGGTACGGAGGGGCAAAACTTCCCATAAACTTACTAACAACCAGTAGCAACCCCTGCAATTTAGCAACCGGGGTGCGGGCATCCTCCCGCGGGTGACTCCCCGCCCCGCAGCGGGAGGCCTCGGCCCCGAGTCCTGTCCCGGCTCACCCCCGGGCGGCCCCGAAGGGCTCGGGGCGGCGGCGGAACCCCTTTGCCCAGCCGAAAACAGCCTGGGGAGAGCCTTCGGGCAGCCGCCTCCTCCTCCTCCTCCTCCTCGGGCCGGGGCCAAGCCCCGGGGGTGCGGGAGCGCTCTCCGGGCTGCTCGGGGCGCTGTGGCTGCGCGAGGCGGGGGGGGGAAAGCCCTCCGCGCCTCCGCCATGGCGTCGTGCGGGGCTTTGCGCAGCTTCCTCTTCGAGTACGACACCCCTCGCATCGTCCTGATCCGCAGCCGCAAAGTGGGGCTCATCAACCGCGCCCTCCAGCTCGCCATCCTCGCCTACGTGATCGGGTGGGTGCCGGGCAGCGCTCGGGTGGAAGCCCGCAGCCCCGCCGCGGCTGTGAGCGACGGGGGTTCTCCGGGCGGCTGCCGTGAGGGGGGAAGGGCTGCTCCTCGCTGGGAGCCCGCGGGGCTGAGGGGCTGGAGCCGGCCGCCTCCCTCGGGGCGACGCGGGGCGGGGGGGGCGGCTGGTGGGACCCATTCGCTGTCCTGAGGCGCTGGGGAGGCGGGAAGGGGCTGAGGGGAGGTGAGGAGCGGGGTGGGGGGAAGCTCGGCTGGGGGCTGCTTGGAGGCCGCTGCAGACAGGGCAGGACCCCTCGGGAGCGAGGACCATCATTCCCCCGCCGGGAGCGTGTGTGAAAGCAGTAATTAGAGTAATTACACCCTGCCAGACCCCTCTGGGAGAAAATCAGAAGGGAGATTTACGACTCCTGTGACCTTTTTGTAGGGAAACACCATGCAGCCAGCCTTGCCCTTTCAGGCGACACATGGAAAAAGGAGAAATTCCCACTGCCTGTGCTGGTTTGTGGTATTTATCTGTGGGTTTTTTTTGTTGTTTCTTTCTCTCAATCCTTCTCCTGCAGCTGGGTCTTTTTGTGGGAGAAGGGCTACCAGGAAACAGACTCTGTGGTCAGTTCCGTAACCACGAAGGTGAAGGGGGTAGCGCTGACGAACACATCCGCCCTGGGAGCCAGAATCTGGGACGTGGCTGACTATGTCATCCCGCCTCAGGTATCGACGGCCTTCACCTGCGCAGGGAGGGTTTGCTAACGAGCAGCTGCCGCTCTGCCAAAGTCCGCCGAGGTCTGGAGCAGCTTCGGCTCCGGCGTGGGCTTGATACGGGAGAACGGAGCAGCTTTGCTTTGTTGCTGAGCGTCTGCACCCCTAGTCCTGAGGAAGCTTGTTTCGAGGAAAGTTTGTCCATGTGTGTGCTTGTATAGGAGGGAGAATTTTGCAGGCTTCAGGAAGAAGTTGCAACAATGACCGTGTGTCCTCTTCCTGCTTGCTAAAGCAAACAACTCAGTTAACTTGTTGGCAGGAACCCCAGGAATAGCCCGCAAGTGACTTGACCTGGAACTGAACGGGAGGTATTGCTGTAGTCACTGGCTGACTGTGTGTTGGTGTGAGAATCTGCACTGTGTGGGCAATACGTGGCAGCCTCCAGGGTTGATAGGCATGGCCAAGCTGCTAACTGTGGGTCACTTTGTCTCCGTGAGGTGTGGTGCAGAAAAAAGTGCCAGATTTAGCCAGGTTTTGGCTGTGATCATGTATTTGCATATCAGTGGTGGAGAAGCAAACAACAGATCCCAAATCGTACAGATCTGAAAATAATGGAAGCGGTGCTCCCTGGAGAAACAAACCAGGACCGATCAAATTTTTAATAGATATATTGCAAAAAAAGAAGTGTGGGAGTTGTGCTCGGACTTGCAGCTGGAGCTTTCTTTCTGCTTCTGCCTTGGGACTCCCCTGAAGAGCTGTGTGATCTCTGATTTCATAATGATAATGAGGAAATTTGGGCCAAGTGGGAGGATGGAATGGGTTGCTGGTCCCACAGCCCTTCCCCTGCCTAAAGGCAGCAGCGTCAGGCAACAGATGTGGGAATCTGCTCCTTTAGGGCTACACCAGCATTGTCCAAAGCAAGTCCCCTATGCTGGGCTCTGACAACAGAGGCATTTGGGGCAGTGCCTCAGATTTTCTTTGCAGACGATCACTCTGAAATTGCCTTCTTGTTTTGCATGTTCAGGAGGAGAACACTGTGTTTGTCATGACCAATGCGATACTCACACTGAACCAGCGCCAAGGCCGCTGCCCAGAGGTATGTACAGGTTCTGCTTTAATCCTGCCTTGTGTGGGTGGGAGTGCGGGGGAGAGAGCTCGTAGAGTTTAGTGTAATTATAGTTCCTCTCCAGCTTCCAGATGATAACACAGAGTGCAAGGTGAAGAACGACTGTATTCCAGGATATGTCAGCACCCACAGCAATGGTAAGAAGTCTGCTGCAAAGCCTGCTTTCAGTCGGTGTTGTGATATCTCTGTGCTGTGCCTTCCCTCCTGTGAAGGAAGCAGCATCTCATTTCAGTCTCCTTGTTCTCTCACACCGAAGAGAACTGAAAGGGAAGTTCGGATTTTTTCTTCTAGGGGAGAGCAGATGGGCTTAGACCGTGTTGGGTGGATGCTGGATAGATGTATGCTTTGGTGAGTTAGCAAACAGTGCAAGGGCTTTTTCAAGACCTCGAGTCCATGAAGCAGCATGTCACGTAGGTGAGGATTTGACTCAGAAAAAGGACCTGACACTTCTTTCTCTAAAATTGCACTGCAAATCGCAATGGAAGATAACAGGGGTCTTGGTACTGGCATTTCACCTCTGAGCAGATTGCTTCCACCTTACAGAGTGAGGGGATACCACAGGGCAAATACTGCCTCTGTATTTCTGCTTGGTAGTATCTCCATGAATGTGTCTTTCCAGGCGTCCAGACAGGGGAGTGTGTACCGTACAACAACAGCATTAAGACCTGTGAAGTCTTTGCATGGTGCCCTGTGGAGGATGACTATCATATACCCAAGTGAGTGCTTTGTCTTCCTGCTCCGCAGTGGCCCTCCTGAGAGGAGGCTCGCAGTATGCAGTCGATGTTTCTCCCTATGAGGTACTATTGGGAAAAGCTGAAGAGGTGATCACCAAGGACCCTGCAGAGTCCTGTTTGTGAAAGTGTAAGTGAAACTGATTTAATTTTCCTATTGTTTTGTAGGCCTGCGTTCCTGCAAGAAGCCGAGAACTTCACCATTCTAGTGAAGAACAACATTTGGTACCCCAAGTTCAACTTCAGCAAGTAAATAGTGTGTGGGGCATCGCACTGTCTGGTCTCTTCGACAGTAAAGAGGAGCTGGAGGGGTGGAAGAAGATGCAACAGATCTTCTCTCTCTGTTCCCCTGTAGGCGAAACATCCTCCCCACTATCAGCTCCACCTACCTCAAGAACTGCGTCTACGACTCCCAGACAGATCCCTTCTGCCCTATCTTTCGTTTGGGGAAAATAGTCGAAGCTGCAGGGCAGGACTTCCAGGAAGTGGCTGTGGAGGTATTTGGCAGACCCTTCTCTCGGGCCTCAGTTCTGTAGAAGAGGAACAGTAGGGGGTTGTCCCCCTCGGCCTTGTGGCATGAGTCACAGGACATGGAATAGCTGCAGAATGGAGAGCTGCTCTGGCCACAGGGACTGGAATCAACTCTCCCTAACAAATATTTGGCCTTGGCTTGTTTGGGTGGGATTATGTGCAAGGTCCTGTAGCGGGGGGAAGAGCATTGGACTAGGACAAGGGCCAGTGAATCAGGGTCCCGGTCAGCAGAGAGCCTAGTGCCGGGCTGACCGGACGCTCGGGCTGCTCACCTCCTCTCCTCCGCTCGGCAGGGCGGAGTCATGGCGCTGCAGATCAACTGGGACTGCAACCTGGACAGAGCTGCTTCCCACTGTGTGCCAAAGTACTCCTTCCGACGCCTTGACAACAAGGACTCTGCCCACACTGTCTCGCCTGGCTACAACTTCAGGTGATGTGGCTACGGAGGGCTCCTGCTGTCCCTGTGGCTCAGTCCACTGCTGGCGCAGTGCTGCGGGCTGCCTGCGGTCCTCTGGCAGTTGCGGGTAGTCCTTGGGCTTTCGACGGTGCTGTAGAACTTGGAGAGTTTCTGTGATGCTGTAAAACATAGAGCAGGTCAGATCCTCGCTGTGTGCAAACCACAGCAGAGGGGGAAGGTCAGTGAAGCTCCACTGGGTGCGTCAGAGTGTCCGAGTCATATTTGCATCGGCGTTTGAGTGAGCGTTTGGGCCAGCCTCCCGTGGCATGGCATGGCACGGCAGTGTGAGAACTGACTGTTTCAGGGTGTGCAGACAGAGCAGTGTTTGAGGGGGCTGGAGTATGGGGGTGGGAGACTGAAGCACCTCCTTCGCTGTGCATGAGGGAAAAACTAACCTCTTGGAAGTGGCTCTGTCATTTGAAAACCATGTCTGTACCAGGAGTATCCTTCTGGCGTACACCACCACGTATACCTTCTGGCATACACCACCACATATACCTTCTGGCCAGTACGGATAGGTCCAGCAGCTCCAGTAAAACCACCAGCGCAGAGCCGGGTAGCTGGTTGCACCCAGACTCAGAGCTATAATAATATGGATTGGCCACCTTGCCAAGATCCTTGCCACAGTCCTGCTTGTGAGGAAACACAGCTCAGGGCTGTGCTTGTTTCTAGAACCACAAACTCTCGCTTAGCGCAGGGGATCTCTTCTGGTGGAACTTGGGTGAATTTGCTGAGAAGCCGCTGTCGTGCAGACAGCACAAGCGTGTGTTTGGGAGGTGCCAGGTCTGCAGGTAGTGGGGTGTCGGGCGAGGGTATCGCAGCCTGGCCGGTGCGGGTTCTGAAGTGCTCTCGCTAATTCCAGACCGTGGTGCAGCCTCTTACCAACCCTTCCTCTTCTCTTCCGCCCTCTTTTCTGCTTCCTCCTGGCTTAGTCAACCACGTGGCGGAGTAAGTCTGACCTCACTTATTTGTTCTCATCCTTTTTCCCTATCATTTGCCTGCGAGTCTTGTTGCGCTGCACAAGGAACAGCCTTTCTGTGCCTGGCTGAGCTGTGCTGCTCCCTGGCTGCCTGCTCCTGGCCCTGCCTTCTCACGGCTGCCTGCACGCCCACAGCCTCCTGCTTGCCTCTGAGCTGGCTGATTCTCATGCATAGCTGAATTTCTTCCTGCCTGTCCTTCTGCTCCCTTCCTAAAGCTAACTTTCTCCCCTCCCTGTGCTTTAGAAGTCTCCTCGTTTGGCTTGTGCTAACTGCTGTCTTAAATTTGCCTGTTCTGGGCTTTTCTTCATGTCCTTGTCTGCATGAAATCTCCCTCCATCATTTGCGGATTGTGTCTGGAAGTACCAATGTTCAGCCCATCCTCTTGGGATGGGGGACACACCTGGGTGTTGCATGATCACATGAGAAACCTCAAAATTTCCAGCTAAGCTCGGACCTATCTTTTCTCCAGGTTTGCAAAATACTACATGGATAGTAATGGCACTGAATCACGGACGCTTGTGAAAGCTTATGGCATCCGCTTGGATGTCATAGTGTTTGGAAAGGTAGGGTGACTTAATTCCTGGAGGTCTTGCAGTGAGGGCTTTTGGAAATGGTGAAAAACATATTCACCCTTGTAACTGTCTTCTAGGCAGGAAAATTTGATGTAATTCCTACCATGATCAACATCGGCTCTGGCTTAGCGCTGTTTGGCGTGGTAAGTGACGCTGTCTGCACTCGGACTCGATTCTGGGTTAGTGCCTCAGTTCTGAGGATCGTTGTCTTAAACTCTTTCCATCTCCACTAGGCAACAGTGCTGTGTGACATTGTTGTTCTGTATTGCATGAAGAAGAAATACTACTATCGGGAGAAGAAATACAAATATGTGGAAGATTATGAACTGGTAAGCATCAGTGAAGGCAGAATGAAGGCAAAGTTGCTTCCTCCTCTGCTGCCGGAGAGATTCTGAAGCAGGATGTAGAAAGTCCACATCAAACAGGGATTTTGAACTGCAGCTTTGAGGAAACTTTTATCAGCGAAGCTAATTTTTACTTCAAAGCTGTTGCAGGGAGGAGCACTAGAAACAAATATTGTCATGTTTCTTGGGCAACCACTCTTGGAGAGGGAAATATATGTTCACCAACTTGTCATGCTCCCACTGCACCTCTTTTTTGGGTTGCAGTCCTTGGCAGTTGCCTTCTGAGAGCTGCAGACAACAACTCTGCTCCCATCAAATCCGTCCTTCTTGGCTTTTGGGGGTCTGTGCTGCTGTGAACAAACCCATTCAACGGGTTGGTATTTCCTGAGACCTGTGTGCTGACAGCCACAGCTACACCTGCCTTCAGGTTCCACATGATCTGGGTGGGCAGTGGAAGGATTTAGTGGGGTTGCTTGACTGGTGCTGAGGGTAGAGTTCAGCCTTGCAGCCCTGTGCGTGGTGGGAAGTGTTGCTGCAGGGGGTGGATTTCTCAATCAAAAGACCTTGTGGCACTGGAAATGTAAAGTCTGAGTAGCGGAGAGCAGCTTGCCCGTACAGAGGCTTTATGTGAGAGGCAGGGGAAGAAAGAAGAGTTTTCTGGCAGAGAACTGTAATCTCTGATTGTTGTAGGGAGTTGGTGAGACATACGGAACAAACTCCTGACCTCCTGCTGCTACAGCACCAACTGCTGCTGTGAACTGCTGCTGTGAACGTTACTCTGACCCTGCCGTGCGACCCACCCTCTTTCCCTTGGAAAGAAGTGGGGAACAAACCTGAGAAAAGGACCTTCTTCACTACTTCTGCTGGTTGGAGCCAACCCTGGAGAGAATAACTGGGTCCGCTCCTTGTCTGCTGTCTTTCCACGTTAATTGCACTAAGGACATGGGGACAATTGTGCTTCTATGAGAGGCCTCTGCACCAGCTAAGCCTGGGACAGGGACTGCTCCGACAACGTCAGTTTGTGAGTCCTCCTTTCCCTGAGCTCACCGGTAGCAGAGAGCACAGGGTAACAGGCACAGGTTCACTGTGAACATGGCCACGGCTGGGTGTTGCCTAACCTTGGGAGGGCAGCTCCTTGCTGTTGTCAGATTGCTTTTCCTTGCCCTGACGGATTGTGATGCTTCGCTGAGCCCGTGCCTACTATTTAATCGTGTCTCTGAGCTCCAGTGGCCACAGACCGAGGCAAAGCAGTGTCTGGTTCCATTGTGCTGTGGTAAATGGTTTGCTGGTTACAGAAATTTTTTTTTTTTTCCATTTTGTCTAATTTTTGTGGTACTACTTCAAAATTTACTTCCCTTTTAATAAAATATTACCCTCTCTCAGCCCTCTTGAAGTCCTGCAAGCTGGGTTTTGCTTGTTTATTGTTCCTCAGGGCCTGTGAAGGTGAGGGTCAGTGAACGGTCTTCATTTTACATGGAGGGCTATCAAAGCCTGTGCCACTGCTTGCTGTGCCTCTTGATTCTCTCAGCAAGACTGCTGCCGTAGCTACAGCTTCTGCTCCACCTCGGTTCTCCTGACACCTTGTCTGTGGCTGTTGCATTAAAACCCCGTCCAAGGGAAATGACTTGGAAGTTAGAGGCCAAGGTGGGTTAGCCTAGCATGGCCTTAGCTGAACATGAGTGCCAGCTGCTCAGAAGAACCGAGCTGCTGTTCCCTGGCATACCTCCTGGCTTTTCACCACCCCCAGACCCTCCATCTGCGCTGCTGCATTTAATGGGTTTACACAACCCAATGTAAGTGAATTTATTGGCTTTTATCTTTGCGTGGCCTTGAGCATCTCCAGTGCTCACATTGGCACGTGAGGTACGGCTTTTCTAGTGTTACAGAGCCCTGGGACCTGGTCCGTACCTCCAGCATCCCGGCCGGGGCTCTGCTGTTTTCTTCCAGCAGCGCGGTGGGTTTGCGACAGCATTATCGGTCTGTTTTGTTCTTTATTTGCCTGCTGCTGAGCACTGAGTGTCGCAACTCACACAGCGCTCTGCTCTCTGCCTGTGAGTGGCTCGGTTTGGATTCTGCAGTGGCTAGAGCCACCGTGGTCTGGTCCTAGCCCACGATCCCCCGTAATGGGAGAGCACCAGACTTCACGAACACGGGACGTTGCTTTCAGACTCCTCTTCCAACAAGCAAACTCTCACAGCTTGATAAAGACCAGTCAAAGAGGATAACGGTTCTGCTTGATCAGCTACCTCTGGGTTTGGTTGCATGTCGTTTATTTCAACTTGTACAGAGAAGCTTGAACAGCTGTGTGGAAAAACACGTAGTTTGTTGGGGTATTTTTCTTCTTAGGCAATATAATTTAAAAGTGGTAAATACACAGTATTTAAACTTGATACACCTGATAAAGTTAAATGCATAATAAAGGGGGAGGAATGAAACACAAGCCTCGGTCATTAAACAAACAGTATAAAAATCAGCAATAATTCAGGACCTTAGAAAAGAAATGGATCAATCGCCTGATCGGTATGAGGGGACCCCCAAGAACAACTACTCCAGACAAGAGGTCTGGTTTCCCCTTAGCACTTTCCTGTGTGCTTTCAGCGCCAAAAAGGCTTAGTACCCAGCATTCAGCCTACAGGCAGCACTGGGCTTGCTTGAAAGGGAGGGAGTTGGGGAAATCAAGCTATAGCCCAGTTCCAAGGCACAAGCAAAATGTTTACTTCACTGTAAGAAAAAAGCTAGCTTTACTACTAAGGAACGGCAGCTAGGGAACTGAGCAGATTTATATACACAGTACAGCTTCTCTGACAGGGCATGCATTTAGCTAGACCTTCCTCACACAGTCACGCTTTACGCTTTCGACAGAACTAATCAACAAGAAAAATCTACATCGAGTTTCTTCCGGAAACGATCGTGCATTTGGCTGCAGCCCTACCCGAGCCGGCGCTAGGAGACAGTCGTTTTGTGGAGCACCTTAGGGCCGTGCTGAGCTTTCAGGTGCTTACGAACCAAGCCCGTGGTAGCCGTCAGACACTGAGCGGTGGCGATAGCTGAAGCCCAGTGACTGTGTGGAACTGGTACAGCTGATTCTGTTTGGAAGCTGTGTGGCGCCTGGCGAGCCTGCTTGGTAAACGTCAGCTGGCTCGCCAGGCACCTGACAGATCACAAACCGCAGCTGCGCAGCACAGAGCATCGCTACAACTCACCTTGAACACAACACACCACACACGTTACTACGCACCAGCTATAAAGAATCAGATCCCCTTTTATTTTTTTTTTTTTTTTTTTTTTTTTT
>Ga0065711_1030641_pt1 | contig 31895 bp, 23 predicted proteins | sample Hoacrofraction12_FD_59098 | JGI IMG/M metagenome (GOLD analysis project Ga0065711, IMG submission 59098) | Hoatzin crop microbial communities from Cojedes, Venezuela - Epithelial fraction 12 v2 (version 2) | ecosystem: Host-associated > Birds > Digestive system > Esophagus > Crop | place... | reverse complement strand
CCCGCCGCGCCGTGACTCAGCTGCTCGGCTGGGTGGCGGCCGGCCAGTGTTCGGCCGAGATAAGGCCCCCCCCCCGGCATCCTCCCTTTATTCCGGGCTTTTTGTTCGCCTCACTTGGCGGCGGGGGCAAGTGTCAGAGGCAGCGCGGTGATGACAGAGGAGAGGCGTCCCAAAGTAAGTGGGCGAGCGAGTCCCCGGGGGTCCCGGAGGGGAGATGCGGAAGGGGGGCTGTGTCCGTGCGCACCTGCTGGGACCCGCCAATGAGCCACGTGAGGGGCTGCAGGAGCGAAAGCCGGGGCCTCCTATGGCACCCTGAGCACCCCTCAGCCGTCCCCTCAACCCAGCGTCGGCGGGGAAATGGTGCCAGGGTAGCCGTGCCTCCAAACGCGCTTCAGCCGGGCTGGACGAGCTGCACGGGTTGAAGCCGCAGGCTCGCCTCGTCCTTCGATCCGCTCGCTGCTGGTTCCCTGTGCCTTTAGCGATGGTGCTTACTGCGGCGCAGCTCCACGCAAGCAGTTTCTGAACGCACACTTCCAGTTTGGGTGTCTTGTCTGTGGTGTGGGCAAGGAAGGCGCTTCAGTGGGATGCAGGACCCGTATGACGATGAAGTTCATTTAGTTCGGGATCTTTTATCCTTATTACCCACTCTCTAATTGCTTTATTCAGTTTAAAGTATCTCCTCACAGTCAGACTCCTCACTTGAGGACTGCTCCCTCACGAAAAATGTCTCAGGTGGTTGATGCTTTTCTCCTGTTATAAAGTTCAAAACATACCTGCTGGAGTCCCCTGGCCACTTCTGCAAGGGTAAATGTACTTCACTAACAACCAGCAGTAGTGCTGACTTTTTGGAAGGTATTTTTTAATTCATTTCTTCCAATATTGGCCTTGTTAGGAATTAGAGGTTTATGAATATATTTGTGAAGCTGTAAAGGTGGCTGGATGTAAATAGCAAGGTGGGAAAATAAATTAAGGTCATCTTAGCAGGAGGTATAACTAGTATACTGAAATTAGGAAACAGAGCATGGGCAAACATTTTTTGTCTGGAGTTTGTGTTTCCGTTAAGCAAGCTGGCATTCAGTAATTTGAAAATCTAATATTGGCTGCATTTTCCAAAATTTAAAAATACTTATGAAATACCCATAGCAACTTACACTTGAATGGAAGCCCACTTGCTGTGAACAGAAGTCTGTGGGTTTCCATGCTGATATAGTGCTTCTCATAGTTAAAATACTAAATGATGCATATATTGTGCACGTCTTCTAGCAAAAAATGTCTGAATTTTTACCATGGAACACTGGAACGATAAAGCGCCTTTTATCTAAAATAGGGTCTGCTGTGCATTACCTTGGAGTATTATCAGTGTTATACAAATTGCTATTAACGCTTCGTATTTTATAGCAGCTTCTTTCTAAGTGAATCTGCGTAGGGGGTGATTACGTGCTACAGTGTAGTACACTGGCACTCACGTTTTAAAGCCATTTCTGAAAATGAAGTATCAAAGCGTCCCTATCACTTGTGTCCAAGCTCACACTTTTATTTTTCCACGTCAACCATCGCCTGTATTGGTGTCTCCACCGACTGTCAAAGCTGTTAGAGAATTACTTGGGGCAAGTAAACGCAGCTCTGATCTTTGCGTGGGGTTTGCAACTACAGGTCTCTGTGAATGGGACAGTAGATCCACCAAGAAGCCATTTTGTGGCTCTGAAAAAGATCTGGGGACAGCTGTGGCTGGGACCAGCTGTGAGGACACGGTCACGTTTCTACCTACGCTGGCTTTGTGCTCTTGTAGCGGGTGACAGAGGCTCCCTGGCCCAGCGTAAAGCCTACTGGCATCGAGTGAGCCCACTGGAACCTGTTAACGAATTAAAGCTGGCAGAGCAAGTTCACACAGAGCCTGTGCTCCGCGTCACGCTGCCGTGAAGCTTCTGATCTGCTGCGACCAGACTTACCATGTCGTTAGATCGCAGCCGCCGTCGCGTCTCAGGCCTGTCAGCTGTCCAGGTCCCGCCACCCGTGAGCCCTGTGGGTCACCGCAGCCTCGGTGCTGGCGGTGCCGGCTCCGGTCACTCTCCCCAGATACCGCAACTGACCGAGTTTGTACCAAATGCGCAAGGAGTGTTGTAGGCCAGAAGTATTTTTAAGTTCTTTTGTGTATGTACAGACAAAATCAAGCTGTATGGGGTGGCCGGAGCAGCTGTACCCGCGGCATAACCCACGGCAGCACATTTTGACTGTTCCCTGCAGGTGGAGCAGTACGTTGGTGAAATTAAAGGTGGCCTGAGACCAGCCATGAAGCTCACGGTCATCGGGGTGGTGCACTCCAACCCCAAGAGGTAGGTGGAGCGGCTGGCTGGGGCTTCCCCTGCCACACGTGCTCTACCCGTCTTCTGAATTCAAACAATTTCTTGAGGGTCTGTGCTCTTCAGGAGGAAGAAAGTAATATGGATTCATAATTTACAGCTCTATTTCATTTTCCTGCTCTTAGATTGGGATTAAAAGGCTGAGAAAGAATTCGTTGTTTGGACCCCTGGCTGCCCTGTCAGCCTTTTCTACTCCTTGCCACCAACAGTGCTGGCATTACACTTTATTGCATCTACAGTGATCAACTGCAATGCAATCAACACTGGTGAAGAGTTTTCCATAGCCTCTTTTACGATACACACTGGAATTGGCTGACCCACAAATGTGCTGGATTCCAGTCACAAGAAAGAGACCAAAGTCGCTAGCATCCTACTGGAAACCGGAGGAGAGACGGTGACCAGCCTGTTCTCATCCGTCCCTGCAGCTTTGAAGCCCCTGCACAGTCCCTGTAGGAGCCCCGTGTGTCAGTCTGACAAGAAATCAATAGCTGTCTTGAGTCTTTATAGGCTTCTGGTGTGCTCACCAGGTCCTTTCACATTTCTGAAAGTCCCAGTCATTTAACTGTTTTTTCAGCTTTTCAGTGACTCTGCTCTGTGATCCAGTGGATGCAAACAAAGATGTTGGGCTGTTATTTACAGTTAACTTTGGTGACAAATCCGTCACCCGAAATGCACGAATCGCTGGGAAATGGGGAAGAGAAGAGAAGACTATTCCCTACTTCCCATTTACAGCAGGTGACACATTTAAGGTAATTTTCTGGTACTATGATTAGGGGGGAGAAAAGGGGGGGAGAAAGGCTGAAGGCTATGTATACGACCACAGATAGCTAACTGTTGAAACTGAGAGGTTAACTAGTCTAGTATGGCACAGAGAGGAATGGTTCAAGCCCTGATGGGAGAGATCCACTCCCTTCTCTAGTCTTAGTGAGAGAACTCACTATAAGGAGTTTTACAGTATTGTCTCAGCAGAAAGTAGGCTATTTATTAGAGGCATTTCAGAGGAACCGGTAGACTTTGTGCTTCTTTATCCCTGTCACATGGGGTTCTAAGTCCATCCTGGTGAAAACAGCGCTGCTGCTTGTCTCTGACACCACCCCTTGTCCTTTTCCTTTGCAGATGGAACTCTTATGTGAACACCAGCAAATACGAGTCTTGCTTGATGGACGGCAGCTCTGTGACTTCACTCACCGCATTCAGCCCTTGAACTTGGTGAAAGCTTTGCAGATCACAGGGGACATCCAGCTTACCAAAGTGGCTTGAAAAAAAGGAGACTACAGTATCACCAGAGGACAGAGGCAAATGTACTTTCTCCTGTCTGAGAAACATTTTATCTTTTTCTCCTGGCTGATTCTGGAGAGTGGGATTGGTATCTTTTTCATTTGCTGATGTGTTTGAAACATACACTGTTTTTCCATACACACTCAGCGATTGCAGAGCTACAGTTTGTCCAGGTGAATCATATGGCCTTTGCTGAGATACTCTCTTGGCCTCCCAAACTGTGAGATTTGTGATGCTGTGCAGTGTCGCACATCCTCATGGGCCCCAAGCCCCCAGGCATGCCAGCTGGTAGAGGCCAGTCCTCTGCGGTGGGGTGGCTGCTACCCTTGTGACGGGACCTGGGCAGTGTGCAGGTGGTGAGACTGAGAAAAGAGAAGCAGAAGATTTCCTTGTAAGGGAACAAGGGAGTCTGGTGGGCCCCAGCAAGGCTCATGTTATCAGGAGGGAATTGCGTTTCCTGGAAGCTCTGCTCAGTCAGCACAAAGCTATTTGTGCTTTGAAGTGCAGAACAGTAAGTGCCTTACCACCATCCCTGTCTCTTGCAGGTGGCGTTCTTGTGAACGGAAAGGTTTCAACAGCTGTGGACTTCAGAGTCTTCTCTGGACCAGCCCTAGGAAATGGTATCTGTAGCTGAAATGGCATTGCTCGTTCTTGTATCTAATTAAAACTGTGTCTTTGCTGGCAAACTTTTTTACCAGCTTTGTTAAATATTTGAATGTGCAAGTGTTGTGCTATTATTTCATTGCTGTAGATTTAGAAAAAAGTCCTAAATACATGGCTATTCTAATACATATATAAGCATATATCACAGCTGCTGCTTTTGGCTTTGTTATGATTGGTTGGTTATAACACAGGATGAAGGGGAAAGTCTCTTGATGAAGAGACTATTTTTTCACTTCATAACTTGGAGAACAAAAAATCTGCAAAGAGATGGTTCTGTGGATAGAGGGCTGTGAAATTCCTCTGTGGCTTCAGGGAAGATACATAGCATGCTGTGTTCAGAGGGCTTTTAGAGGCTCTGCAGGGTTAGACTCTAAGATGCATGTGCTCAGATAACACGAGGAATTTTGTGAAAATAGTACATCAGCAGGCTGGTCGGGTGTTTTAATAATTTCATACATTCCATTCTACCTTCTGGTGTGTGGAGAATGTCTCCGTTTATAAATCTAAATTTACAGTGTATGAAACCATTATTTTCATGTACTCAAACTGTTCTCTGAGAAAAAGCATGTCTAAGGAGCACAGGAGATTCAAATGCACTGAACTATTTTTATATTTAATGATGTCAAAGTCAGGTTTACTAGACAAATAATGGAAAATTGAATGGCTTAAAATAGAAAAAGCAGTAGTCAGAACTGGTGTTAGAGTTCTCAGTCCCAGTGGTGCTCCATCAGGAGGAAAAGTCTTGCTTTTATGACTGAAGGATTTCTTCCAATATATTCAGCACCAGCAATTGTCTGGAATGACTGTCGCTGGTCTGATTCAGTACTCAGGATCTTGTACTGCTATGGGTCATTACCAGCACAAGAGTAATCTGTATACTGGAGAGGAGGATCCTTTGGTCTTTTCCAGCCTAACAGAGAACCAAATGGTAGAGCAGATGGGTGGACAAACAGACCCCTGGTTTGTTTCCTATTAGTGGTTATCCTGGCAGCTGTATTGTGGCTTAGCACAAGACTCACGCGATATACCAAGAAAGGCAGCCTCAGAAATCAGGACATTTCATGACTTTGAGTCAGTCAGTCTTAACTAATTAAGTTTATAAAGGGGAAAGGAGCAAGACATTTCTGCTTTAGGATAAAGCACAACCTGGATCTGTCAGATATAAACTGAATACTTGCACAATAGATTTCTTGTCTTCCATCTCAGAACATTCCATCTTCTTGTTTCTTTGTAAAGCCCCATCTGTATCCACCTGTTGCCTTTTATCTCTCAGTTAGATGGTAAATTCTTGGTGGGGAATTATTCTGGATCTGCATGGCTCCTAGGTACCTAGGATGCTGGTCTGCCAGGAATTGCTAGGTGCTATGGCGATACAAATAACAAAACCAGACTATCTATCTAAGGGAAAAAAAAAACACACTCCCAGACAATGAGAGCAGGAAACTTGGTCACAAATGTCATTTGGCATGGAGTCCACCTTACTCATGTCAGTGGTTTGATTGCTTCAATCCACTGTGCTCGCTCCGCCTTGGAGCTGGCCTGGATATAATAATGAATGTCGTTTTTGGTGATGATTTTGAAGAGGTTGCCTTGCACATTGCCCTTCACTCCTGCAGAGAAAAAAAAGTATGACAGATCAGGAAGGTGCACAGAGAAATACTTTGTGGCAGATATGAAGCTTCATAGAGAAGAATTGTAATTTAGTGAGTTAAGATATCAGACCTTTCCATTTCGTTATGGATAAGACATCTAAAGCTCTTGTGTCTTTGATTTCCCTTCCGCAAAATGAAGATATAGTACAGACACCCCTCACATAGACTGTGTGAACTACTGTGTACTATGCATCATATATAAAATAGCCACTGTTTAGCTGGAGAATCTTACTTGAGTTATACAATGGAGGGGTGAACTCCCTACTAGATTGTGTAGTAGATTAGATTTACTCCTGCCCGTCTTCAAGTTCCTCTTAGCAAGGAGCCCTGTGTTCACCATGGACACACCCCACCCTGGACCGTATCTTTGTTAGACCCTGTCTTTCATCTTTAGAAAGATGCTGCTTATTTGAGATCCACACATTGCGCTTATTGTCACAAAACAAATTGCTTTAACAGCAGAAACACTTATCTGTGAGGCAGAGGTTCTAGACAAATGCCCAAGCTAAGCATATTCACTAGCAGAACTGTTTTTTGTGTTGCTGTCTTTATGTCTCCCGTGCATTTGGGTGCTAGCAGATTAAAAAGGAAAAGGAAGTAGAATAAGTAGAGAGGACACACAGAAAAGGGATGGCATCAGGGTATGCCTCAAGACTTGCGTTTAAACAAAAGGGCTTTTGGGCTTTGAGCAACCTGGTCAAGTGGAAGGTGTTCCTGCCCACAGCAGGGGCTTGGAACAAGGTGATCTTTGACGTTCCTTCCAACCCAAACTATTCTATGATTCTATGAAACAAGATCCAAAAAGAAGGTGTTTTCTCTTTGTCTGTTAACTCTGGAACATTAATCAGTGTCTTAGGTCTGTCTCAGAGGTCGCCTGACTGAGAAAAGCCCATTAAAAGGGGAACACCCAAGATATGTGGAAATAACGCTAAGAAAAATCCCCTCTGGTATGGACAACCCAGCAGTACAGGGCTTTTTTATGACGTGCTTCTTCACTTTCTTGCAAGGGGAGAGGAAAGGCCAGCCCACTTGTTCATACAGCCAGCCACACACACAAACCCACACCCAAAGGCTGTATTGCTATGGTATAAATATGTATATGTGAAAGTTTAGAGGCTCATGCTTACCTGCTGGGACTCCATTGTCCTCCAGAGCTGAGACAAGACAGCCATGAAGAGAAAATCCACCTACTGGCCTGTTTTCTTCCTGCAAAGAAAATGACGCTTAGCTGGAAAATGTCATCATTAGAATAATTTCTGAGAGAATATAAATTATTTTATGAAGGTGGAGATGTAATGCCAGTCTTTCCAGATACAAAACATCCATGTCACAAGATAACTCAATTAGGACATGTGATTAAATGCATTACTATGTTGTTTCAGTCTCAGATGTTTCTCTGATGTAGTTGGGGATGGTGGAGATCGATTAAAAGCACAATGGTGGGCTAACAGTTACATTTCAAACTTTTGTATAGTCTTATCAGTAACAACCCATATTAAAAAAGACATATATATCTCTGCAAATTTTTAGCTTACTGCTTTTCACTGAGGCTGTATGGGAAAAATTTGACTGTTTTCACTAGTAGGCTGGCTGTCTTGTCTGATCTTCAGGTTCTGCAGTTTGAACTTCTAACAGTACAAGGGTGAGTTGCAATGCAAAAAAAACCCAGAAAGAAACAAGCAACAAAAAATGAACCAGCTCCACAAGCTCTTTTCGCTGTTATGTTTTTTGTGTTTTCTTTAAAAGTCACATAAAGCATTTCTATACATGTTGTTCTAGGAACCCGTTGGGCTTTGTGGCACACTATGCATCTGGGGCTGATGGATCCACATGCCTTTCTGGGTTGCTCACATTGATTATTATATCCATGGAGATAAATTCTACTATTCCCCGAGCAAGTTTAAAACTGAGTAGCAGAAATTCCTGTAAAGACTCTGGCATCAGGGAGACCCTATGCAATGCTGGCATAAGAACATAAAAAAATCCCAGTAGCAGTATGACCCTGAAGTAGTGGGATGTCAGTCCAGAAAGATCACAGTCCAGGAACCATCCCTGCAGGCGTGTGGTCCCAGACTGTATGGATACAGCAAAATACCAGTCCAGAGAAGGCTGCTGCCCCTTGGCTAAGGAAAAGGAATCTCACTGGGGGAAAGACAGGAGGGAAGGTGCAGGGAGAGAAGATCCTACAAGCACAACCTCCCACGGTAAGGCCAGAGAGGTCTTATTCCCCAGGAAATGGATAGAGGAACCCAGAAGGAGATGTGGACGAGAGAAACATTTACAGCATAATTATATTTTCATTATATTGTTTCAGTCTGTAAGAGGATTTCGGGGGGTAGTAGCTCCCCACTCACATACCTTAGTGGGGTCATAATAATGCAAAAAAGCAGGATCAGCTCTCAAAACAAATCTCCTCACCTTCCAGTTTTTCCTCTTGTGCCCCTGCAAAACAGAAGAATTAAGGTTACCACTAGTAAATACCTCCTGCAGTGGCCATTTTCCTGCAGGCTTTAGGGGAGACTTAAATAGGTACTGAAAAAAGAGGTTTTGGAGCCAACAGAGAAAGACGTTTTCTGAAATCATAGTAACTCCCAGGATTCTCTGCTTAACATCCTTCTTCATACATTGATAATTCCTTCCTCTCTCCCTTCCTCATGCTGAGAACCAAGAAAGCAGAGTGTCAGGACCAAGTGATTACATACCTGACTCCTGCTCTTGATTTCAGATTAAATACGGGTCTTGGATTGAAAACTCACGCTGTGTGTGCTCTGAGGGGATTACGTCAGGTCCTCTTGCAGCGGTTTGCTCTCTCCTCTCCAGCCCCCTCAGCTGCTGACGGCGCAGAGCAGCATGGCAACCCTGTGCCAGGTCCTGAGAGCATCCTCCAGCTCCTGGGGGTCTGGGGGCCAGCCTAGGTTCGGGGCTGCCCCTTACTGCTGCTGACCATGGGCATAGAGAGGCTCCTGGGCAGCTCTCACACCCTGTGGTGATGGGGGGGCTGCCCTGCCAGCCCTGCGGGGATCCCCCAGCAGCTCCTGGCACTCAGCATCCCACCAGCCCTCGCTGCGCCCTGGCAGCTGGAGGAGGGAGGGCGGGGGAGCGCCTGGTGATCTGGGTTGCAGTACATAATAGCAAGGGTCGGAAACTAAATCTTGCAAAGGTGGGATCCTGTCAGCAATTACTGTCAGGTAGTTGTGCCCAAAGAAAACAGGTCTCACCGCCACCAGGGCATCTATGTGTACGTGAGTGCTGTCCACAGGTAAGTGTCTGCTTCATACAGAAGTCCATCTACTCAGCTTTGAAATTTGTCTGTGGCCAGCAGGACGTTATAGCTGCTCACATGACCCTGATGGGATGGGTTAAACCAGAGGAACAGTGGGTCTGCTTGAAAGTGAATGTGACACCTCTGGTAGGACTTTGAGTCTGTGTGGGACTTTTGCTTTTGAGGCTGTTTTACACCTTTCAGTATACACACAATATATACAGAGTATCCAATTAATCCTGCCTGAGCAGCAAGTTCTGTAGCTCACTTTATAACTAGATACTCTTCACCACATGATCTCTGACAATAGTACTGGCAGGCAAGTTAGCTCTGCTGGCCACAACTCTCCAGGCATGCTCATATAAATCACATTTATTCTCTAGGAAGCACAAAGAGCTGTCATTTTTCTTTCCCAGTGAAGGTTCAAAGATCATATTTACCTGTTTCACTAAGAATCCTTGCTTCACAATTGTGCCGCTTAATTCAGAGATGTTAAATTGCAGGTCTTCCTTGGAACTGATATTTTTCTTACTGCTCTCAGCCTGTGAATAGGCAAAAGATGGTTCCACTTTTCCTTTTTAATCTGAACACACTTTTAAGTACAAATTTCTGCATTTTCCTTGAGCTGGTTTTAGCTCATATTTCCTGAGTAAATTCTGCTCTGTAGCCCTGCTACTCAGCTTTTAGGTTCGAGATTTACAAGCAACAAATTACAGCTGTAAAGCCTGCACGCGCACCGTGGCCTTGAGTTACAGCAGCATGGCCCCCGTTAGATGCAGGCACAGCGCTGCACTCCAGGGACACGGCCCTTTTAATCCCTAATCATCTCATTTGTAGATCCCCCTCTGTATCCAGGTAGCTATTGGTCTCCAGCAAAAGTGCAAGCACTAGCACTATTAAAAGCCTGGAGCTGCTCCTTCTGTGTTTACTTTCACAGCCTGCACATTTTGCCTTTGGTTGCACTGCGCATGTCCCCTTCACTGCCCCAAATCAAGTGAGGGGCAGAGGAGGTGCCTCCGTTGGCAGCTGCATCACTTACGAACATGTACAGTGCGGTGGAGTCGTCAAGGAACTGGTCGGAGAGGTCGCTGTAGCGTGTGGCCTCAGTGCTCCGGGCTCCCACCGGCTTGAAGAAGTTCTCCTCCATCAGCATGGATGCCAAGGTGATGGCCTCGAATCGTGACACAGCAAAGCTGTTGGAGATGAGCCAGTCCACCAGGGCAGAACCTGCAGGGAGAAAGGCAGCTCTCATACCAAGGCAATATGCTCTTCTGAGGTGAGACAAATGGTCACCTGCCACGCAGGTCTTCATTTGCTGAAACATTTTGGCACCATCACAAAGATGATCAGTGAAGTGCAAGGTTGATCAGAAGTGTGGGGTCCTACGTGCACTTCCATATATCGAAAAGCTAGAGAGAAAGTTGTTGGAGAGCTTGGCTGCACCACTGCTTTCCACTGGGCCACAAGTGACCCCACCATGAAGGCAGTATGGTAGGTCCCTTGTCTCTGCCGCGTGGTATGTTGGATGCGAGGAAGCCCTTTGTCAGCAGCAGGTGTACCTGTGAAGGTCTGTTTGTATCTGTTGCCTTGCTGCAAGTTGTGGGTCAGCTTAATTCCAGTACTGCTGTCGTACATTCTTTCCACTATGTGGCTGTAAAAGAGAACATAGGACAATGTTAGTAGAACAGAAAGACAGGCAGAAATTGCCACACACTTCTGTTGGTACCTGGGATGTCCTAAAGATTACCATCATAAAGATGGGAAGCAGCCTAGATACTACCCTACAAGTTTTCTCCTAGGCATGGTATAGGAAAACTTCAGTCTCCCAACAGCAGCACTAAACAGGATGCCTCACAAAGTGTCTTTCAATTTAAAGCACTTCAAACTGAGCCATAGTCCACCTCCGTTCATCTTCTCAAGAAAATCAAAATAATGTAATTTTTCTATTTCTTATTCAATTCTCTGTTTTGTCTTGTTTAACATGATGCACCCTAAAAATCCTAGCCTGGATTCCAGCTATCAGCTTCGAAAGCTCCCCAACACACCACGAACAACGTCGTGGCTCAGTCTTTCCCTGTCATCACATCTGCCAAGGTAATACATCTCTGCAGTGAGAACCTTTGCAGCTGACTAGAAGGTCTTCCAGCCAGCAGTGAGCTGCCCATACAGAACCCAGATATTCCCAAAAACTGATGGTCAGGAAGAAGTGCCTTCCTGTGCCCTGGCAAGAGTGTGTGCAAACCTGGCCAGAGCAGCCAGTTTAGAGGCTCCTGGCCACAAAGGAGCAGATATGTGCAGAGAGGAGCTTCCCTTGACCTTCCCCATCCATCAGGCCCTTTGCAAACTACAGCAATAGCCAAAGGGGAAACCATATACACTTACTGGAGGCTGATATTCTCCAGCAGCCTGAAAGAGTTCTTCTTTCTGTGAAGCTCCTGTACCTGTACTGGGTGACCAGCATGAATAGCTCCAGTGATGTCCAAAGCCCAAGAGTCTCGCTCCTCCCTGGAGCAACATTCAAGGAAATAGTCTGTGTTTGTTTTTGTCTTTAGTTTGATGAGTAGCTGTGGAGAAATAAGTGCAAAGCAATAACACAATTTAGCTATTGTCCTCCACTTGCATTTTGCTTCTTTCAGCACTGACCCAAGTGACACAAATAAGTCTGTTACGGCATTCCACCTGAGCAGGACAGAGCAATTCTGGGCCAGAAGGGTGGTGGGCACAACTTTGGGATTTTTATGGCTTCTTCCCCGCGCCAGTCCCTGGGTTTTCAGTTCCAAGTATGGTTTGCGTGCATGGAGCTTGTGGTACTTAAAAGCAAGCAGACCACCCAGATACTGGATTACAAAGGAGTGTGCTGCTGACTATGGAGCTTTTCACATCCAGATCTCTAGCTTCTCAACAACTACAAACTCTCACTATGCTCTTTCTGCCATGAGAAGCACTGAAATAGTCAGCAACTTCCAGAGTCACTTCCCTTGTGGTCCCACTCAGGGGAAGTCTGCATCGCTGCTGCCCGCGGGTGAGCGGAGGAGCGCGGGAGGCACTTTCCCTTCCAGAGCCCTCTTGCTGGGAACTTTCCACAGCAGTGAAGTCCCATCAGCAAAGGAAAAGGGAGTCTGACCTGGCTGTCCAGGAGCACCCCATGGACATAGCCAAGGTTTAAGGCAACTACTAGAGATGAGAAGTTTCCTTTTTTTCCCATCCTCCTCAGATTTTATTGAGCTGTTTGTGCCCTCCCTCCACACACTGTCGGGTTGATGTATTTGCATTTATTCTTCCCATTGTGTGTGGGGGTGTGTTGTGTTGGGTTTTTTTTTTTGTTAATGGCCTTGACTCAGATTTGGGCACAGGGAGCAGCAAAGACACAATGAGGGAGTCCATTGCTTGTCCCGGTTACATTGCTGATGGCAGCTTGCTTTTGGCTGGGCCTAATTCTGGAAACACCCCAGTGACATGGCCACAGTAATCAAAGTCAGGAGGAGAGGAAAAAACTAGGGACGCATTAGAAAGTGAGTGTCATTGAGAAGGGACACATTTTTCCAGTCGTACCGGTCTGTTCTCATATTCCAGGCATGGACAAGTAATAGTGCAGCCATCCAAAAGGATCCTGCCCTTCGGAGAAGGCTCCTTCTTGCCTCCTTCAATTTTGTAATACAGCAGCTTATCCTGAAGCAAAACGAACCATCTCACTTTCCAGTTACGAACAACATGGCCCTAGAGGGGAAGAAATCCACATAGCTGACTTAGCCACAAGCATTGAGACATGACTGTATTTTTTTCCCTTTTTTGGGGGGGTGTGAAAATATCATAAACTAATAGGAAACTGTATGAAACTGTATGAAAATAAACATTTCAGGAGTCCTGTTCTCCCTGAAATATCCATTTTTAGTAACAAAATAGGACAGCTCTATCACTACAAAATCATGGAGAAATAGAAAGGTGCTGCACTTTTTCTCCAGCAAGGACAACTTATTTGCTGGCAAGAATTGTTTCTTGCAAATTCTCACATGAGTTATCTCAAAAAGCCGTCGTACAGGTGCACACCGGCCCACAGACAGCACCAGGCAGGAACAGGGCTAAATCCGAGACGTGCGAGAGCTCTTGGAGACAAACCCCTCCTCCCCAGTGACCCTGGGCGGTGGCCGATATGTTTCATTCTCTGTCATTTTGATGTGGCTGTAGGTGCCAAGCGGTTTTGAAAGCGCTTTGCCGGGTGACCTGGCTTTTGCTTAGATCCCTTCTTACTGCTAATGAGTGGTTTATTTCTAGCCTACCCGCCTCCAGTCTTCTAGGCTAACACATTCCCTGTGCTGCTGATTCCTGTAAAGGGAATAATACACTTTTTAATGGCAAAAGACCGACTGAAGGCTGCTGTCGAATGCTTCCTGGGTTATACCAGCATACAAAGAAATCCTCTTCCCCTCTGTGAGCAGCCCCTGGCTGCCTTCAGCCCAGCCGCAGAGGAGAGCAAACCGAGGGAGGGCTGGCACCGACAGGCTCAGTCCTGTCTGAGGGTGTCAGGTCCAGCTTTGCCGTGCGGGGAGCAGACTTGCATTTCTATAGGCGACAGAGCATTACAGCCAGCAGGCGAGGCACCGACACCTGACAGAGGGCGCGCATAGCTAGAAGAAAGGAGCATGCAAGGTCCAGTTGGGGCAGGAATCAAAGCTCATTAATCCTCTATGAGTAAAGGGGAAAACCAGCAATTTCCAAGAAAAGGTGGGGTCATGAGTTTCTAAAATCCAGGGCACTTCAGAGCTAACGTCTTCTAGTGTATATTAAACACAATTTAACTAACTTGGGTTTGTTCTCTCCTTCGCTTTGCCTTCTTCGGTGTTTTTTTTTCACCTGTTGTGAAGTCCCTTGGCTATTTTTCCTAAGAGTGTACTCTTTGATATGGCTCTTTTCTTTCCTTCTTGGAGATTTCCTTTTTCAGGAGGCTGCCTTGCCTTTTTTTCTTTATCTTTACCTGACTTTCACACATTTACTTCATATTTAGAACACATTATAATACATAATTCAGTCATTTATAATGCATTTAGATTATCTCCTTGTTTCTGCTCTGTCTTAAGAAATCCTTAATTGATCCCACCCCTCCCTCATTTTTTTTATCTGGATCCTTTGTTCCCTTCTCCGCTGTTTCCTTTAGTCACCTTTATCGCCTCCTTCCTATCAAACTGTATATCTCGGTGGTGCTGTACAGACTGCTGACAGTTACAGCTCAGCATGCTGCCGACAACATATCCCTCTCACAGACACAGTGCCTTGGCTTCCCACCTTGAATTCAGTAGCTGTGAAAGAGCCACAAAACACAACCACAGCCCAGAAAGGAGAGCAGGAGCTGGGACTGCTCTGCCCTCGCTGCAGAAAGGAGGTTGAGGAGCAGCTGGAGCCATGCAGCCCTTCTCTTGCTGGCTGGCCAGGAGCCCTGCCAGGAGAGCTTATGACCAGGATTACCTTCATGTCAGCACCAGAAGCGCTGACACGTACTGTAGAAAAGCATTTCCGAAGGTGTGGCAAATCTTTGAATCACATTTTTTTGTGCAGTCAAGGATCATATTAGACATTGAGATGGGGTCTTAGCACTAAAAGCAGCTTACGCCCCTTGCCAAGAGGCCCAGCTATGACTGACTTGGTCCTTTAGGGAGAAGTGTTGGACGGGCTGAAATCTGTGTCACCATCTTTCAGCTCTTTTCTCCACATTTTGGCTAAAGTTTTCTCATAGGGCAGCCTGAGGGCTGTGGAAGAAAGAAGTTATTTCAAACATTTCTACATTGCTCTGATCCTCTTCAGAAATGATAGTCTGTTCTCCAGCCTCCCACATGAAATGGGAAACCCTGCTCAGCTGGGTTGCTAAAGAGGGCACAAACTATCTTAAGAGACCGTCAAAACATCTCCCCTCTCTCCATCCTCCCACAGCTGCTTCCACTGCTGCCATGTAGCCATTTGCTACGCCGTTTTTGATGTCTTTGCAGAGGTGTGCCCTAGGTGCAGGCATACCGGCTTTCTGATACCTAACTGAGTAATCTCGATAGCTAATTCACTTTCCTCTGAGTAAACGTCAATACAGGGAAACTCGAGGGAGGGTAGTGAGCACCTCTGGTTCACGCAGCTCCCCCGGCAGATGCCCGCACAGACCTGGAGGAGCTGCTTTACCAGGAGCAGGCGGGAGCCCCTCAAACCCAGCGCCCATGGGGCTGCCTTGCCGGGAGCCCTGGCTCGATCCGGTTGCTGCTCAGGGGCTACTGCCATGTTTGAGCAGGAGCGCGCGAAGGGGAACCAGAGCACTCACCCGCTTGACGAGGAAGCCCTCCTTCAGAACTCCAGCCGCCTCCTGCATCACCGCCAGCCAGGAAGGGAGCCGAGCTCCTGCCGAGAAGCGCCTGAGCCCCAGCAGCCTGTCCCTCTGCGTGCGACTTGTTTAAGAAAGTTCATTTTTCTTTGCTACCCTCCTCCTCTAACGTGACGCAATCTCCCTCCCTTCCTACCTATGAGACATTAGTTAAGCAGTGAGCTAGTTCTGATATATTACCTGCCCTCCGGCGAGTAAAACAAAGGGAAGTCTAAAAAGGGTCTTAAAAGAATTTCACTACGCAAAAAACACCGCTGAGTGAACCGGCCAATACAAGCAGCCACACGATGACAAACCAGGTATTGCACGGGAGCAAAAACCAGAATTATAAAATTGCGTCCCTCAAAACTTCGGACTAATCAACTCTACCACTTAAAATTTCTCGTCTAATAAACATATCTACAGATCAGAACACCTTAAGCGTAACATACAGAATATTATGATTACAAGGAGACTTCTACAAACCTTAAAATAATTTCTTTTGCTAGGGATTTATTTTACTGAAGAAGCCCCAAAGCACCTAAAAGCCCTCTTCTTTCAGTGACCTCTGGGCATATAAGCCAAGATTCTCGACTTAATATCCAAAACCCCTACATAAGCAACTATCCCGGCTTTTAGTAAAGCAGTCTGATCAATGAACACTGTGCAGTGACCTCTCGTCACTCCCAAGCACCGCCGAAAGAGTGCCTTTTTCATGTCCAAATATGAGCCTACATGTTTATTGCATTTTTGAAGACTTTGGCCATGATCAATCTGTTTAATAGATTTATCAAACCTTGTCTTGATGAAATAAACTGGTGTATTTCAGACAGCGCTGCTGTTCAGAAGTAATAGCCTTTGCTGTACTGTTAGCATTCCCTGACTTGTACCAAAATCAAGGTGAGATATGTGGGCAGAGCTAGAGGCTGTGATAAGAAACTTGACATACAGTACAGCAAATCAACAAAAGCACTCGTTGCTATGTAAAAATAGTCCAGAGTTCAGTAAGACAAAGTGACTCAAGTATATCTCAGTCTTTGCACACCGGATCAGATTACTGGTCACACTTTCATGTACCGAGGAAAAGGAACAAACAAGTAATTTCTTTATCTTGATACTATTTTTTATAACTTTTAACAAGGAAGAGCAAGACATCAAAGAATTCAAACCTGATAATGTACTGGAAACAACCCAGAGAACAGACCTGCAGAGAAATACAATGGGGGACCAAACGCTACTTGAAGTGAGAAAAATGGATTGCTGTAAAAAAAAAAGCATGCTGGCTGAGATTTCAAACACAGCTGGCCCACATGGAAGTTACCTGCGTAGCTCCTACTGTACTCCCTTCGCCACTTTGGAAAAGGCAGGCAGCCACGAGGCAAGCAGCTGCGCAAGTCATATTCCAGTTATGTTTGTTCTTCAGTCCACCTAAAGTGAACATGGTAAGTTTAACAGAACACCCAGAAGGTTATTTTTTGCTGTAGTTATGTAGTATTTACAAAGATATCAATGGAAATTTTTGTAAAGTTTTTATGTTATTGTGACCTTATAATAAAGCAGAAATGAACTGAGTGTATTTCTTTTAATTTAAAAAATAATCTCCATCTCTGTATATGTGCAAATATATAGATAAGTTGTACTCAGAAGCAGACCCGTGGGAAAAAACCCTGATACATTCAGCAGAAAAAAAGAAAATAAAATTCAGCTCACAATGTTCTGTACATCAGAAATAAACTTGAGAAAAAAAGAAAAAAAACATGAGCCTAGGTACACAGGAGACACTACTGCTGCACTGGTTTCCTGGACATGTACTCTTTATATAACCAGCTCCAGGAATACAGTGTTCCACCGTTTGGTATTTGAGGCTTGACCTCACATTGTTCCGCTTGTTACTGCAGGCAATTTATAACAAGGTGGGTGAGATAATTCCATGCTAGTGAGAACAGGTAGGAGCTTGCAGGGGGCTCCCGCTCAGACAGCGATCTCAGAATTGCACCATAACCAGTCCTCACTGAAGACGTGAGCGAGCTCTTTTCCTCCAGCATGCAGACCACCCACAACCCTGCAGACAGATCTTGGCAACATTACCATTAGCAACGAAGAATTTTGTCAAACTGCTAGTGAATGGAGAAGCAGAAGTTGCTGTAGCTGGTCATTAAACATCAGGTTTTGTATCAAATAGTTTTTATAATCTTGAGGCTTCACTTTCTTCAGTACTTTAATTTCTTCAATATTTTGGATATTTATAATACACACACCCTCCTCCTCCCGTCTCATTCTGTGTTTAAGCAAGGCTAACAAACTGCCCTATACTGCTCCCGGAGGCTGAGTACATACAGTTGCTGGGGCGGCTTTGTGGGAAGAGGGTCATGTCGTGTAAAATGAGTCAGTAGATCCGGGCTGCCGTATCCATGCAGGTGCTGGGAAGGCAAGCTCTGGCACTGAAGTCTCCCTGCAGAACAGGGATGTGCTTCGACCCGTATGAATCCAGAGAGCTCCAGAAAACTCCATCAATTCTTTCTGTGGGACTCGAAACTCACTGAAAGGACTGTTTCCTCAGACCCATTTTATAGTCCTGTTTTCCCCACGTCAGCATAGTATTTGAACAAAAAAACCACATCTGAGTGCTTGACATTCTTCCATTCAAGGTGACCCCAAAACACTTCACACACTGTAGACTGTGCATTGGGATGGCCCAGACAAGCCAGCTGCAGGCTTCAGAACCACAGGACGCTACTCAGGCTTACAGGGGAGGGCAGGAGCAGCCGGCTCTGCGCACAGGCTGCGCTGTTTCAGCTGGCCGACCTGGCAGACGTCGCCGGTACCTCCAGGTCAGCCCCTCAAGCAGCCACAGACAGCTGATTAAGAGAATCGGCCCAGAGGACAAGCCCCGTTGCATGCTCTGCAATGCCCGTCGCGTATCGTCACGCGAACAGCGCCATGCGGGGGATTTTTCAAAGCAGCTTTGTAAGATGCTAGGACTGCTCTCTGGTGTAGGACACCATTATGTATTTAGTTCCTTTAGTGGATTAGGGATGCAATAAAATGAAAACAAACCACATAAAAATAAAAGATGATTAAACATTTCCAGATAAAAGTGAAAGATGACAAGTGTTCAAAAGTATTCTGACATAAGACCATTTTTAAAATTAACTGCGGAAAGGTGGCACTGTTTGAAAACAGTTGTTTCATTGTCTAGACTCTGGAACAAAAGCCTGTCAGAAATCAAACTCCAAAGCACAGACTCTGCTATGAAGAACAACATGCCGGTTCCACTACAATTAAAAAAAACTCCCGAGAGTCAGAATCAGAGAGAAAACCGCAAGGAATTGTCCCTGTATTAAAACCCAAACAAACCACAACAGCCCCAAGAATGCAAGGCAGCCCTTCTTCAGCAGCCACCGTTTCCCCTCACAGGAATAGGACACTGGGCTGTGTGTCTGACCTGAGCTGGGACCCCTGCTTGGGGTTTCTTTGTATTTAAGAGTCCTTACTAGATGCGATAAGTAAAACTGTTTCCAAACTGCCAATCTTACAAAATTAATCTGGGATAGGAAAGTCAAGCTGAGATCCTTGCAATTAACACACAGGGCCAAGCCCCGCCCATAGGTACACCGTGCCTTTCCCTCCAGGGGACTGCGTGGGTGCAAGGGGAGATCTTGGCCTTGCAGCCACAACAAAGCGAACACAACGGTCGCTAGCGAACAGCGGGAATACGCCACCTCGCTTCAGCGACTCAACAAAGACGTTCACACAAAACCCACGACCCTTATTTTAAGCACTTGGTAAGCAAACACAGCTCCACCCACACAAAATAGACCGGCTGAGACGGAAGGTACCACGTCAGCAGCTTCCCGGGATCCCTAAGCCACAGGCTGCAGCAGCCAAGGCAGCACAACCAAGGCCCAGCGTGGGCTTCGCATGAGTCTCACCAACAGGTCTCAAGAGTGGCTGTCTTAGACCTCCTCCTTCCAGCTACTGCAACATGCCAGAAATAACCACTAAGTTGTCTTGTATCTTTCATTTCAGCTACTTGGTTAAAATTTGCTGCAGCAACAGGAGAGCCTGGTTTTATCTGCCAGTGTAATAAGTGATTGAAATGCGCGTATCTTAAGCTGCTTCATTACCGCCCTCACCTTCTCAGCCATTTTCTTTTTCCAGGCACTCCGCATTGTCACGAAATTGTGTACACCAGCACACCGAGGCTCTAATTAGAAAAGCTCCTGTAGTTACTGAACAGGTTTAGCAAACTTAGTTGCCTAAGTTACTGACAGAAACAATGCCTACCTATTAACACACAAAACCAGTTCTTACAGAGGATACTAATCGGCACCCCCGACACATTCCAAGAAAAGAGTACGGGTGGCTCTTTTTTCAGTGCTTTGCATTACACCATTATTTTGGCATACAGGTCCCACAGTGACTTAGTTTATAAACACTTTTGTCTGAGTACCCACCTATTGTGTTTAATGGAAGCCAAATCACTATTTTAGAGAACGGGCGAAACTGGAAGAGCTGTTCAAACACAAAACTCACATAAGCACAACATCAAGCCATGACAAGGCTGCCACATGCTGCTTCTGGAAAGAAAACAAATTCAGAAAATAACCATAAAAAAAAAAAAAAGAGATTTGTTTCTTCATTTTGTGATGACACATTCAGGTATTTTCCAACATTCTGCAAAGACTGGAAGTTAACTTTTTGGCTTTGCATTACTGTTAGAGTTGGGTACATGTGAACTTCATTGATCATCAAGCACGGACTGCAATACGTATGCCCTCTGCGAAGGCCTTTTGTGGCAACACCACCTAGCAAAGATACTGTTTGTACTGTGGCAGTATTAAGAATTCCTAGGTAAGGCTCAAAGCCTCATTTTTTTTCCCTAGCAGCACAAAATCTTAAGGAAAAAATGGAGATGGGCAATACAGGACATGACAATAAAAAAAAAGGATATAAATATGTTTAAGAATTTAGCCATCTGGAAGGTTTTTCAACAAAAAGAACTGCTCCCCCCCAGTTCCCACACACAAGTAAAACAGGACTTCTCTTTTTTTTATACTCCATCGTGGAAAGCACATGTTGTTTCACTTCTTCAGAGAACATAAACAGCTTGTTTCTACAGTGAATAGCTCAGCCCAGTGTAAACCTACTTCAGGGTAGGCAGAATTGGAAGTCACGCAGCAATGAGCTCAGAGATGTCTACTTTGAAGTATGAATAAGTTCATTAAAGCACCTGCTATATTCACCTATAGGAGCAACGTGCAACTGTATGTAATTTTTCATTTATCAGCTATGTTTATTGGAATGGTAACAAGCTATGCTCAAAGTTTTCAAGTTCTCTGTCCCAGAACGCAGATGAAAAATGATGATGCTCTTTTAAACAAGCCTGCATCCACAAACTTGCAAGAAAAACATTTTGTTCCACTCCTTCCCAGCTCGATTTAAAGCAAACAAAAGAAAGCCCTCTCAGTGTTAAAGGGGAGTCACCCACTGAGCATACCCTTCCAGGTTTTACACTCACACCACTCCAGGCCACGTGACAAAAGAGAAAATAAAATCTTGGAATTACATAGCCCAGAAATTTATTGAATATTTGCTCAAATACATTCTGTATAGAACTGCTCAGCCTGCTTGGTTTTGGTGCTCCCAGGAAAGATCATTAACAGAAGCACTGAGCTGTAATTACCAATCAGGAATTGTTATGTATGAGAATGTTAAGCATGGAGCTGCAACCTCCCTCTGGCCAGATCTGTGTCTTGAATTTGACTAGGCACCTCCCCTTCAAAGGATTCAATTTGTGTAAGCTGCTGCACCAAATGTTATGTAGAAGAGCCTTTCACATATTGGTCTTTTGAAAACAGTAAAACACTTCAAGTATTTGCATTTGAAGTTTTCAATACTGAAAACATTTAGCCCAGAGTGTTTGCAGTGGGGTCTCTAATTTTTCATACGGTCTGTCTCTTCTAAATATCCCAGAATATTTAGTCTTCAGTTTTGGCTTCCATTTCCTCGGCATCATCATCCCCATCCACTTCAGCATTTTCCCTCTCCAGTCTTTCCAACTGCCTTGCAAGCTCAGTCTCATCTGTGTCAGTAACCACCTTAGGCTGAAAAACAAAAAAATCCAAAACAGAACACATATTAAAATGTCATTAAGAAAGACCATACATATTTGTAGGCTTTGATTCTACCTAAAAGCAAGAAATAAAATACATCCTGAAGTCACAATCAAAAAAAGGAAAATTAGAATTTTTGGTCATTTGTTTAAGGAATGCAGAAGTTTAGGGGTTTTTTAGTTTCTTAATAGCGTTTTGCTAAAATATCTCCTAGCACTACTGATCTTGCTCTACTTTACAAATGTTGTGAGGAAAAAATAAAATCCATTTTAGAACGTAATGTATTCTTACCTCCATCTGCACATTAAAGACTCCTCTCTTCTCCTCAATTTTTTCTTTAATTACAGCCATGGCTTGATTTAGAACAGACAGTCCTTCAGTTCTCTCCAGTGTCGTAGTAGTCATCACATAACGAGGAGGAGCTATCAGATTAATCTATCACATTGTAAGGAAAACAAAGAAAGAAAAATCTCAAAAGCAAACATGAGCAATGCTGCGCTGAATGTACAATTCACAGAAGAAACATTTTCTCAATAGAAAAACCCTTTCTACAAGTATAAACAACTTAGAAATAGCAGACAAGAAAGTGCACAGGCTGTCCAATTTCCAACATCAACATCAGTTATTGTTACATAGTATGTTTACTTAGACAAATATTGTTAAGTGGCAAGACTATCCACTTTGCATATCAGTGAAACAGCCTATCACATAATTTTTCAAACAATTAAAAGACTGTGACAACCAGTAAGTTGTTTTTTTGAGTTGGTGGTTTCTTGTTTGTGTTGTTGTTTTTTTTTTAAGATAAGTAAACTTTTCTTACAAGAAACCATTTTAAGAAACCAGAAGGAAGTACTTCCAAGATTTTTTGATAACACTTATTCAGTAACACACTCCATATCCTAAAATTGATGGAGAAGAAAAACTGGGCCTGGGTACAGTAGGCCTTCTACCAACACTCCAACATATGTGGACCAAACATCCACATTCCTTTTCTTACACAATCTTACATCCGAAAATAAAATTTGTTGCTCCCTACCTAAAATAAATATAAAGCAGCAGTATGTAGTGTGCCAATACCAGACTTTAATACATTGAACAGAATAAATACAGCTTCTTGAACTTGGGAAGCCACAGCACAGTCACAGGAACAACTATCAGCACGTAGCTGAAAGGAAGTGTGTTATGTACCTGCTAGAGAAGAGTCAAAAAGCACATACATGGCATCCCAGCCTCAGCTATGTGATGGTGACAGTTGCAATTGCATGCTACTGGTACCTGAGGGCATAAGAAAACCTTGCTTTTGATTTCACTGTTCCGACAGGCACTTACTTTAATGGGCATGTTCTCCGTGGAACAGTTCAAGCCTGCTCTCAAAGCTTCTTTTACTGCATCTATGCCTTCATAACCATAACAGGCCACCTCAATATCTAGGACAGAGGAATACAAATAATAAAACTTAAAGTTGTGAAAAACTGTAGAACCTTTAGAATGTTCAAAGTTAAGCATTAATAAAGCTTTTTAGCAACCACTATTTATCCACAATGAGAGCCTCAGTAGCTCCCAAAGCTGAGGAAGGTATTTCACTTTCTTGACTTGTAAGTTGAGGTAAAAGTGTTCATAAATTCTTCAGAGGTACAAAATTTTACATTGTGCTTTGAAAAGCGAAGATAAGAAATTACATTCACATCCACCCACCTCTCACCCCATAAATTCAATGGGAATAATTATGTATTTCACACGGAGAGATGAAGATATAAAAGCAGTAAACACCAGAGAAAATGAAAGATCTATGAGAAAAACGTGAAACTTAAAAAAGAGCACATCCACGAATTCATGGAATTATGCCAGCAATTCAACAGAGGGATCACCTGAGGAGCATGGGGATTTTTTTTTTCCAAGGTAAGTTATACTAACATATAGTTAAAATGACAGTTAGCTATAGCCTTTTGTAGATGTTTGGTAATTAAGACATACACTAATGGTGGTCATATCTTTAATAGCCAGATTAGTCTAAAGACAAGGATTTCTCCACCTATGTAGCAATGGTGCAAGCTTAAGCTACACAGAGAAGTTAGTCTTACTTCCAGGTGACTCAACAACAACCTATTAATTCTCAGCTATCACAAACAAATTCAGAGAAGAGCATTCCAGTCAGCCTCAAGATGAGGCTACAAGCCAATGGAAAGTTTCTAAGGTTGCTTTAAAGACAAAATTGAAAACTACTTAGGCCATCAGAACAAAATAGGCAAGATGAAGGCAGTAAGAAAACACGCTTCTCAAGTAACTATTTTAAAAACTGATGAAGTGTTTGTTATTCACATTAGCAATTTCATTCTTCATGGCAATCAAATCCTACTTACATTTTTGAAGTCTATGTTAACTCACGGTGATCTAAAGTAATAGGTATAGGAATTTTTCATTACCTTAGTTTTCACACTCTCTTCTTGACTTCACTGTCATGTGGATATGGCTTATCTTTTCTCCTCTCTACAGTAATCAACCAGTGCTAATGCTCTTCAGTATATCCTTGCTGAGCAGAAGCAATTTCTCCATATAGTTAAACATGTGACTCTGCTACACTGACTATCTGTTTAATGGCAAGCATGCTTTTAAGCTGTTTGGTTAGCTGTACAAGCAGATTTACAGTTTTAAAGTATTCCTTCTTAAGCAGTGCAGTCATGTGCTTTTTCTGCCTGTACTGAGCTAATAAGAGACAAACCAGCTCACACGCTTTATGGATGCACTAGAGACATGCGAGACTTGAGCTAATTTATCCTGCTGAATGGTTTGCAACCAACCAATTAAAAATACACCCAGAGCAAAGTTGGAACTATTTTCACAGGTTCATCGACAAGCATCTAAGACATACGCCCTAGCTGTGCTGACAGAGATCAATCAACCTGTTAGGGAACCAAAGGATTTAACACTCTGAATAATGAAAAAGAATATTGTGGATGCAGTAATAACTATAAAATATTTAAATTCATTGTGTGTCAGTGCAATATGATAGACTGCATTACATATCAGGACCAGTACTTTGTGTCCCAAGGAATCAGCAGCTTCGTGGAAAAAAATAAAGCCAAACTACCGTGGACTTCGAGATAGAACCCAGACAGACATTCCGCAAGCAATCCTTGATTAAGGTGTCTTAATTGTGGAAGAACAGTTCCACTCAAAAATCAGCCCACCAACACTAGTTTTAGCTGAGTTTATAATTTGCAACAAGATATGGTAACTCGACTTATGTGTCAGGACATGTTCAATGAACATCAGGAAAGAACTCACCAGCTCGGATTTTGACTGCTTGTGGTGTCAGACGTCTGTTAATATTGTCAATCAATACACGTCTCTCTTCCTCTGTCAGATCCAGGCTATCCAGGATTGCAGGGTCCCTGAGCCAAGCAAAGTAACGTTACAGAAGTTATACTGAAGTGGAATATGACACAACATTAACTTCTGGTACTGTTTCAACATTATTATGCATAATTATAGACATCTACTAGACAATGAAACCAGGGAAATTTCTTAAGAGTTCACTGAAACACTGGAAAAAATAAACACATCTATTTCCAAAATATTTTCTATTGGAAGCATTTAACAACAAAGCAGAGAAGTAGTTTACTCAATCTGTTCCTGGAAGGAAAGACCTGAATTCTTTTTTTTTTTTTTTTTCCTTAAAAAACGGAATGACTTCTGTCCATTTGTACGTGACACAGTATCCAGCTGCTTGGTAATTATGTTCCCTCCGAGGTGAAGATAAACCTGTCTCGCATGAAAGAGAATCCATGATGAATCTGAGGTTTTTGAATTATTTTAGTGTTTCATTCAAATGCAGGATCTTTGTCATTCTACAAAGTAACCTATACTCATTACATGGTGTTCTGTACTTCTTTTCAACAGTGACTGGATCACAGACACTTATCTGCTGTCTACACTCTTGCCTAAAGAGAGAATACAGGTTTTTTAGATCACAAGCTAACAGCTTAAAATCCAGAGATCAGAGAGGCAAGCTTCTCTGCTGTTTATCCATATAAATTATCAGCTTTTGTTTGAAGAAGCAGTTTCAATTCTCTCTATTGCTGTATTAATTTTACTCAAAATATATTTGAATATATCTGATACGGAGACCACAACCAAAAAGCTCCCTATAGAAAACTGTTCTTGTTCTTCAGGGACACAAGTTACAGTTCTCTGTAAAGCATCACCTACAATACAGGGAAACATGAACTAAAATGGCACAAAAAAGGGGCAATATTGGAGATTGGCCTCTGCTGCTAATAAAACGTCATCTTTCATGGTCTTATACACTGAATACAGATAGTTGAAAGGCCAAACATGAGCAAAGAGAACCCAGAAATATGACAGTTTGTACATATCAAAAATATGAACCCATATGGCAGAAGCGATTTACTGGACATGCAAAAAAAAGGCATGCAAATTTTGTTTCTTCATTTACAATCTATTCTGTTAAATCTTCAAGTTACTTTCATGAGCGTTTTGTAGGTACTCAACAAATAGGTCCTGGTTGTTTAATTTTTACTGACTGAAGGGCAAACATACTTTAAAATTTTGCCACTAGTATCCTACTGTGTGAAGCCGCAAAACACTAATCCTCAGTACTAAGGAGAAAATAGCAAGTCAAATTCTTAGAGGGCATGCTAAGCCTCCAGAAAGCACTTCAACAAGCATAGCAAGGCAGCTATACCCACTGTAGCCCAACCGCTATAGCTTTAGGTAGGACCACAACAAGAACAAATAAAAGTTGCCGTCCATTGTCGGAAATCTTACGGCACTACTGATGAAAATGTGTTTTGAGAACAGATAGCTTCAGAAGTTTGTGCTCCAACCTGAACAGCAGATGAGTAACAAACCGCATGCATGCTCAAGAATTTTTCTAAGAGAAGCTTAAACAGCCAACGTAACTAGGGTTTTTTGTTCTTCTAGTATACAGGTGTTTAACTAAGCATTTATCAGTTACAGAATGATCTGGAATTCCTTCTGCAGCAATGTGCCCAGATTTGCCCTTTACCAGTAAATTCGCTATCATTAGAAGATTAATATTCTGTGAAAACAGAGCATATTCAGTCCAAGTGAGGATATAAGTTGTCTCTTCCCCAAAAACACCGAGATGATTCTAAGTTAATCAAAACGCTACCAAGTGCCCTGTTTCTTTAAGTCAACACATTTCTAAAATTTTGTTACTGCCATCTAGTGTTCAACTCAAGTTCATCACTCAGAAGTTTATGCGCTATAGAAGTAAAATCAGAAATGGTTATTGAGCAATCTATTTTTGGATTGCCAATTTCACAATAGAATCTTTAGAGGGGAGCCAAATAGGCTAACTCTGAAAGCAAATTAAAATACCAAACTTCATAAAAAAAAATTAAGAGCAATGCATCTCAGTGCATACTTCCTTAGCACCACAATTTCCAGCTCTTTCTCTTCATAATTCCACTTCTAAATTCATGATCGCATTCCCATTCTTTAAGTTTGGAAGTGTAGAGTAGTAACAAGCTAGCTTGTTGCATTTAAAAAAGAAAAATTCTGCCTGTGCAGTGGAAGAGTGACAGTCAGCTGTAAGTAGAAATACCTTCAGACACAGACCTAAATATGTTTGGTAACATCTGCTTGGGTCTAAGGACAGGTAAATTCTGACAGACAAACCAAGATCAGTGCATCTTCTGTTAGAAATGCCACAGGCTCATCTGTAGCAACAGAAATCTCTCCAGTGTCTGTAATTACGTGTTTCTCCTACACTATATTATTCACTAAGTGCCTTAATATTTCTCACATCAAATTCAACTATTACTTTTATAAAACTGACATACAGAGTGGCACATTCCACGCTGGACAAACACAAGTCAAGTCTGAGCCTTCTTTCTCAAAAGCACTGGGAACCTGAAGAAAGCAATAACACAGAGAAACCTACAACAAGCAACTGGAAGACTGACGTCAAAATTTACTAAGTTGACTTGACCAGTGAGTACATTCTGTGTACTGACTCTGGGGAAAAAAACCAAAACCCCCAAAAGAACATTATGATGGATCTATTCCAGTAAATACTTCTCTGCAATTATAAAATAAACCCCAAGAAGTAGAAAAGATGTCCTTACGAGACTGCGTGCTTGAATGCATCATAAGCACCATATCCTGGTCTTTTGTACTTGTCATCAAATACCCAGGCAGTTCTCTGGAACAGACTCTCAAGCTGCTCATCCTTAGTGTACTCCAAGACTTCAGCAACATGACGAAGGATGCTGTAAACCTTGAACACAAAAGGGGTATTAAAAAAAACAAAACAAAAACCCAAAAGAAAACAACACCCCACCCCACTTCTCCAGTGCCACACTCATGTAATGCCTGACTCTTACTATGAGTTTGTAAAGCATAAAACCGAGTCCCATAGATCAAAGTCCACAAACAAAACTTGTTGATGCAAATAAACAATAAAAAATATCAATGATAAAGTGTCTTGATTCTAAACATTGTGTGATGTTGCAATACAATCCTTCCCTGTATTTAGCAATAAATTACATATTACATACTGAGATCTGGAAACTTCTACAATATTTAAATCACTACATTAACCTAAACCTTTACTTTGTAGCTATGAAGATAAAATTATTCTCTCATGGAAACCGATGCAAAAAGCATTATCAAGTGGTTAAACAGTATTTGCATACAAAGTAAAAAAAGTTAGAATCAAAGTAATATTTAATGGTAAGAATTCTGCTCAGAAGTGTAAGACCACACAGTAGTAAGGACGGGAGTTGACAGCTTAAACTACGTGCACGCCTTTTCAACAAAGTTTGTCCACAGAGTGCTAAACCAGCATATGCTTTTGGATTTCTAATAATTTAAACCTCCCCCTTCACATCACAGATTTTCAACTGACATATTACTTGATCTACTCATTAATTAAGAAGCAGCTTACCAGAGCATGCATAGACAGATAAGCTGACTGCATACACTTGCATGGGCAAATGGGAATCAGAGTATGCTTAATACATGAGAACAATACTTTATTTTCATCTTAGCTTATGTCTGCACATTTTGGTTGCTTGGGAAAGAAGATGGCAACACACAGTGCCCAAATCTAGCAAAGCAACTTACAGTCTTTGATTTTGTGAATTTGTCTTCACATTTGATTGCCTCCTCTGGAGAAACTCTTCTTTTTGACAAGTCAATATAACCTATTAGGGAAAACCATTTTGAAAGTGTCAGGCATTGTGCAAACTACGTCTTAACTGCTACAAAAGAAAAGCCTAAACAACACACACTCTGGCTCAGGATTTGCCCCTTGCCTACACCGTCTTTATCTGTTGATACAGAAAGTAACAAAACCAGACCTTAATGAATTTGATCAAATCATGATCCAAACTAGGGTACTGAATTATTCTTCCAACTATACCTACAATAGCAAATCTTTTGTACAACATTCTTTAAAATTACTGCCTTAAGAATGTTTTCTCTTCAAACTTGGAACAAATTTTCGTATTTCAGCAATCAGTGATCTGTTTTTCTGTTGCTGTACACAGTTTTGGCAAAAATCATACCAGCATACAAAGAAGAAAGTTTGATGCATATTTTTGTAGCGCTTAACTCAATTTCATTCAAGCTTGGCAGTCCATCAGTTTTGCTCTAAACACTTTCCTAATAAAGTACGCCTTCTCTCAAATTCAGACTCTAACTCCCTGGACACCCTTTTAGGAGAACTGTCTGCGGAAAAAACTCTTTTGAACCATTTCTTAGTAAACCTGAAAAGGTCTCCATCTACTTCTCATGAACAACAGGTTGCCCAAAAGATTCAATAAAAGACCACTGTGTGAATTCCAGATGTGTATCTCAATATGAGAATGAAATTCATTTCTCAGAGGAAGCATCCTTTCAGTAGAGATGCTGGAAAACTTATTTTACTTCAGATCTATCTGAAATAAGGTTCTTCTTGTCTGCCTTTCCTCTCTGCTTTTTCTTATCCTGTCATTCTTTACTTAATCTCAGAGTTAACTGCAGTTTCAGAAGCATTCTAGAAAAGCATATTACTTGAGAAACATCATACCAACAGTCAGGTTTCTAGGAGATGTGTTCAGTGTTTATTTTCATTATTTCTTTATACCTGCATATAGATTTTAAAGATTGCACGGAACTATACTATCAAAATCCAACATGTTCTAAACAGAAAATATATTTTAAAAAACATTAGAAGATTCAAATATTCATAAGACAAAGCTGCCTGTACAATCTCAACTTGCGACCTTCTACAGAATTCACGTGGTACAATAATTAGATACAGTCATCTATTTTATAGCCAAAGTTCAAGACTTGTTAATGCACAGGATGGACTGCGAGCATCAAATGTTGTGACTGTCAGATCATATCTACATCAGATGATCCTTCTCTTCGGTTAGGACTTCAAAAATCTACACAGACATCAAAAGAAAATCCCACTTCACTACGGTTTGTTGACCAAGCACTGAGTCGGTGAGGACCCACTTCAGCAAATTTTTACTGATGTGATTGACCTTCATTAACCCGCTTTCCAAACAACACAGAGAAATGGAAGAATGATCGTAAATATCAGATGGCATGATGATGGTCTTTTTCGCTTAACTGCCTTAAAAAAAAACCTCAGGCAAAACCAGTGAATACGTAAGCCACACTGTTTATCTGCATTTCTCTCTATGAAATCAATCTTGATATAGCCCACAATATCCACAAATACCTTTCTCTTTGTCAACTCTTATGACCACAACGCATTCATTCCTCCCGATGCGGATGAGTTTGTTTATGGAACGAATACGTCTTCTGGATAGCTCACTGAGAAGGATCATGCCTTCAATGTTGTTGTACTCCAGCAGGCTGACATAGGCTCCCATTTCAGCAATGGACCGAACGTTGACCATCACTACATCTTCCACCTCTGGAAACTTATGCTGATAGAACCTACAGCTTAGGCCCGGCATTCTGGAATTTCAGCAGAAAGAAACAAAGGTTTTATTTCACAGTACGTCACTGACTTCTCCTACAAACGTGGTAAAAAATGATCAAGCACTGGTGAGGACAGAGAGAAACACTGGTACAAAAATGCAAATTAGGGTAAGGCTTGTGCAATTCATACTTGGGTTTTAACAGGAATTAAGTAATAAATTAACTAGTATTTTAGTATTACTACAATCCTTTGCTAAGATGCTGATCTTTTGCATTAAAGTAGAAAAAGCTTGCTTTCCAGACTTCCCATTTCAACTGTCATACTACTTATCCACAGCACACTGTAGAAGAGACTTCAAGTGGTGAAAAGGGGGCACTGCACACTCTGCATTCATCTAAATGCACGAGGCTGTATGAATTTTTCAATCAGATTTTAACAGGAGGACACGTGAGAGAAGAAGCCTGCAGTGCTCACAAAGGTATTTGTATGCACATAAGACAGCATGTAAGAGGCTGAGAAGGTGAGAGGCAGAGTGAAGTCTCTGTAGTACTGAGAAGAAGACGACTCTATGCTCCAGAAGATGACTTTCTAAACTCAGCTTAAGATGTAAGACCTGCTTCAGAGGCCACCAAATAAAGCAAAGGCAATGACATGAGTCATAGCCTGACATGAACGAAGCACTGAAAAAAGGAAGAAAAGCACCCCCCAACGTATTGCTAATCAGGAGGAAAAAAAGCCCTGAAAACCAAAATGGGATTCTTTCATTAGACACTCAAAAAAAGTACAAAATTAATGCTTCATAATCATGTAGCGATAAGGAGGAATGCTTCAACTGCTTCATTTTCCTGATGACGAATCCAGACTCATCACTCACCAGGTCAGTCCAATTCCTTCTCTCTATGTCTAGAACTTTCAAACAGAAAGTTTCCTACAAAAGTAGGAGCCTAAGATGCCGAGTCAAATGCACCACTCCGTCAGGAGGTGTGTTGTAATCACCTCTTTGAAGTTCTACTCTTGATCTCTACAGCAGTGCTAACGCTTTCTAGCTATATGAGAATTTTAAAAAAAGAGTAAGATGGTGACGCTGAGCACTATGTACACAGAATCACAGAATGTTTGGGGTTGGAAGGGACCTCTGTGGGTCATCTAGTCCAATCCCCCTGCCAAAGCAGGGTCACCTACAGCACGCTGCACAGGACCTTGTCCAGGCGGGTCTTGAATATCTCCAGAGAAGGAGACTCCACCACCTCCCTGGGCAGCCTGTTCCAGTGCTCCGTCACCCTCAGAGGGAAGAAGTTCTT
>Ga0065711_1030640_pt1 | contig 31898 bp, 23 predicted proteins | sample Hoacrofraction12_FD_59098 | JGI IMG/M metagenome (GOLD analysis project Ga0065711, IMG submission 59098) | Hoatzin crop microbial communities from Cojedes, Venezuela - Epithelial fraction 12 v2 (version 2) | ecosystem: Host-associated > Birds > Digestive system > Esophagus > Crop | place... | reverse complement strand
GAGATGATGCCAAGATGATGTTTGTTTTTTTTAAAGCGTGCAAGAAGGGAGAGACTGAACTTGCCAGAAGAAAAGAGAAATGCTTCCAACCTAAATGTGGAATAATTTCTGAATGTTAAGCAATGGGGTTAAATGTTTAGAGCCTCCAAAAAATTTTGGGCACCAGGATGGAATTCGTCTCCCTCAGCTTGATTGAATCCAGAAGTTTGCAGCTGGGCTGATCATCGTGGACTCCCTTTATAGTCAGCAAAAAGAAATGAACCATGCCCTTCAAGTGCCTGTTCCTTTTGGTTGATCATAAGAAGAGATATTGCAGATGACAAGCTCTGACGTAGGCATTGTACAGCTGGGGGAGAAGAATCCTCCCCTGACAGCTCCTTTGAAAATCTGTCGGGAAAAACGTTTCAAGCTCCAGCCCTGGAGCGGCTGCAGTTTAGTTTTAAAGATGAGGTGAGACGCACCTCAGAAGGAAGGACTGCCAGGCACATGGTGGACACAGGCCTTGGCCAAGCGCAATAACGACGCTTCCTCTGCAAAGGCGTTACGTAGCGAGAGCACCGGCTCTTCCGAGGGCACGGAAAGCTCTGTTCCTCCAGTATTGCAGCTGGGCTCTGCCCGTGAGCCGCGCTGCTGCAAAGAGTAAGCGCCCGAGGTCCGTGTTAGGAAGGCAACTGCTGTCCAGAAACACGCGGGCAGGCTTCACCGGGCTGTTTGGTTTGTGCCTGAATTGCGGTGATGTTGGGGCTCTCGCTGGGGTTCAGGGGGGATGCTGGAAGCGCAACGTGTAGTGGCCACAGGCTGCTGCATGCAAGGCCACCCCGGGTCTGCGCTTTGCACCGCCTGTGTGGGTCTGGGGAGCCTGAGGCAGCAGAAGGAAGCCAGCACAGCTATAAGCTGCAGGGCGTTAGTGATAAATAGGAACAATACCCAGAAACGGATTGCAAAAGCCACTGCTCTGTTGTCTCTGTGAAAGGCGTCAGAGCTGCTGATACACTGCGACACATGGCCTCTTTCAGCCATTTCTCCACTGCAAATAAACTGTTGTTTGTTTTACTGTGCTTTTTAGGAGGATGTAAGAGGCCGGCCGAGGAACAAGAGCATAGAGAGCTGAGATTGTGCGGGCAATACAGCACGCCCTTCAGGCTGAGAGACTTGCAGCGTAAAACACCAGGACCCAGACCCCCTCTCTGGAGGACCAAGAGCCCCTCTCCGGACAGTAGAAGTCAGCACTCACCGGGTTATTCAGGATCTCACCTTCCCAGCTGGAGAGGACTGTAGGGTCTGGCTGTTAGAGCAGACATGATCGGAGGAGAAAGGGGAAGGGAGAACTTCTGTAAGCAGGGATGAAAATCCTATTTCTTTCTCCTGTTTTGAAGGTCAAAACCAGAACAGTTCTTCGCCTGGGGACAGCAGCATCCAGCCCCACCAGTATTTTATAAATTTCACTAAAATCTTTCCTTGTCATTTTGTTTTAAGACACTGTACAATCACACCACAATGCAACAGGTGTTTAAGGGAACAACATTGTACAAAGCAAGAACAGCACTAGTTATCATTATCAAGATAACGTTAACAAAACAAGAACACTTTGTTCTTATATGTTGGAAGACAGAAGACATGGCCGTTACCTTGTAAAGGACTAACCTTTACAACTTTCTCCTACGCAAGCTTTTCTGGGTTCTTATGAGTTGCCACTCTCGCAAATATTCAAGTGTTATTTCAGAAAATATATCCATGGAAACTTGTTAAGAGTACTCATAATGAGTTCCCATGAATTTATACACTTTCTAAATAATGCTTGAACGTTTTAGAGTTCTGCATTTCTGCTCCTGTGCAGTAGTCCTCAGTGGGGATTTCACTGGCTGTCCCAAGTCTCGGAGGTGGGCATGCAGCAACACAGGGTGATTGCAAAGATGGGGCATGTAGGAGAAGGCTACAAGGTCTTCTATGAAGTAATGACCATATTTTCCGTTTTTCACCCCCATCCTCCAAAAGAACCCTGTATAGTTTTGCCTAGATAGTAGTACCTTGGTTATGAACAATCTTTCAAAGTTCGTGTCTGATACTCTTCCTCTAAACCTCTATCACATTATAGATGTATAAGCGTATTTACTACAAAATTTTCTTTCAAGACCCCCACCATCTAGAAAACACTAGAGCAGCCACTGGCCAGGATGCTGTTTCTTTTGCCCTAGATCTCCTGCTGCTGGTAGATTTTCTCCTCGTTCTGTAGTAGCACCTGGTTTCTAGAGGCAACACTACTACATCGTCTGTCTTGTGCCACAAATGTTTGTAGCACCCTCCTGGCAAATAGACACAGATAGTTTCTGCCCCAAGGAGCTCTTGAGTGCATCTAGGTTTTAGGAAAAAAAAAAAAAAAAAGAAAAAAAGACAGAGACCTGGTGATAGAGGGAGGAAATTGAAATGCAAGTCTTTTAGGGAATTGCTTGTGCAGATGTTCCCTGCTCCACCCTGGGAGGGGAAGCTGTGTATCTCTCCTCAGAATGAAGGGTCTCATTAGGGAAACCATCCCAGCTCATCTGACTGCCTGAGGAAGCAAGCAGCTGTGAAGTGCGTAGTAGGGCTGTGAACAGAGTCTGAAGCCTTGACAGAAGTACTCTTGCACTCAGACCTTGTGGCTGTTCATGGTGTGTGAACGGGCCATGCGACAGAGCAAATAGATTTCCCATACCGCAAACCAGTACTCACTGGTGCTTCTTACTCCTTTCCACCTCTTGCACCTGGAGACTTCTGCAACTCGGAGACTTACAGCAGAAGCATGGTTCCCATCCACCTGCCAGGGAAAACCAACCGATCCTACCTCTTCAGCCAGCCAGGCCCTTTGCCTGACTTACTAAACAGAGGAATGCTTCCAAACAGGCAGGCTGATAAAGCAGGCCAAACCTTTTGGCTTTTTCAGTTGAACATCCACATATGTGTCTGTTGGACACTCACAAATCTAGGGTTTGTTCCTGCCAGCAAAAGGCTGAAAAGGCAATTTTCAGGAGACCAGCTGAGCTGTGTCCTAGAGGGGGGGGGAGTTAAACACCTCAGAGGCGGAGAAATTGCTCTTCAGGGAGCAAACATCATTTTACTGCACCAGAGAGTGGACTTCAAGTGTGGTTTGCACTGTAGCATATAGGGTTCACGTAATGATACAACGGAGACTGGGTACTACCCCCTGCCTTAATGCACATAGAAGAAGGATCTTCCTTCCAGAGAGGGATGGGGAATGGAGTGTCTCTAGTCTGCTACCTCTGGAGGACAGGGTAAGTGATTTCATCAGCTCTAACCCTTAAATGCTATTCTGATTTAATGATTATTTTTATTTTCTCTCTCTAAAAATAAATAGGAAGAAGACAATTGCCCTAAGTGCTCCAGAACTCTTAATATAATTTCTAATTAACATTTATTCTGTTTGTTTTGGCAGCTATACACAGTAGGCCAAATTCAGCCCCGGTAAATTGTTACTAATCCCTGTATACATAGTTAATCTAATGTTTCCAGGCAGACAGAGCAACCGCCTGACCACTATCTATCTGCACAGGCTGATTTTAGTGGTAAGAAAGAGACCTTGCAAGTTCAGAGGAGCTGCTAACGCTTGCAATCCAAGCTGAATTTGTTAGACCTAGAAACCGGCCAGACTTTTTAAGAGCATGCGATTTCCCTGTGAGATTTTGAGTGTGGGTTGGGCTAAAACCATGTTTTTGAAGGGGTGACAATACTTTCACATTCTGATCGCAGGAAATGTGGAGTAGTACAAAAATTAGGAAGATTTCAATCTCTTTGTAACCCTCCAGAAGTGGTAGGTTGGGCTGCTGCTCATGTCACCTGAATCATTTTGCTCTTCCCTACATTATCTTCTAATGAAGACAGGTCTGTCTGTGCATTCATTATTCAGTTCCTAGCAGGACATCAGCTCCACGAGACACTCCTGGTTGCAATCATAAATGGCTCCAATCAAACCTGAAGCTGAAATAGCCCAAATTTCTTCAAACTCAGCCTCCTAGCAGACTTCAGAATGAACTATTTGGACACCTTCTGTCGCTTTACTTGGGTCAAGACCCTCCTGCTTCATTAGCACGGTAAAAGCATGCAGAATGATGTAAGGGGGGAGAAGCAAAGTGATCAAAACACAAATCTTACAATATGTTGCGTTTCTGGGTGAAATATGACCTGGGCCCACGTCCGAGCTGTTTCTCTCCCGCAGTCCAATGTCACCACAGGATGAGGAGCTGCATCGCACCGAGGCATCAAGGTCCTGTGCAGCCTGCTGTAGGCGACCCTGCTTCGACAGGAGGATTGGACTAGATGACCCACGGAGGTCCCTTCCAACCCCGGACATTCTGTGATTGTGAGGCGTGCGGCTCTACACGCAGCGTCCAGCGGTGGCGGAGGGACCCTCCCTCGGCTTGCCTGAGCCGGGCCCGCGATCGCTCGCCCGTCCCGGGGCGAGCTCTGGGCTCATACCGCCCGTCGCCACTAGAGGTCAAACGGTGTCCCGAGTCCCACGAGCGCCGGCGGGCTGCCACCGCTGCAGCCCTCCCAGCAGCGGTGGTAGGGTGGGTTTTGATTTATCCTCGGAGGAAAATGATTGACGTGCTTCGAGTGCTTTAGCTACTGCGGACACAGGGATTTCTGAAGGGGTCCTTTGCCCAGAGAGGCAGGCTCAGGTGTTACTAACAGCTACTAACCGTGAACTTGTTCAAAAATTAAATCTACCTGCTCACTTCATTAATGGAAGAAGCAATTAATATAGGTCCATAGAGAAGAAGTTAACTTATCAGCAATATAGGCTATATTATCGCTTTGTTCCCTCTGGGCCAGTTTGAGTTGCTTTGAAACCAAAATCAGAGAAGAAGCTGAGGAGCCCTTAGCCTAGGACTGCAGCTCTAGCAGCACTCATCTGCAAAGCACAGAAGTCGTGATCAGCATTTGGATCAAGGATGCCCCTGCAAGCAACAAAACCCATGAAAGCAGCTGATTCATTCCAGTGGCTTAGTCTGGAAGCGGTGGAGGTGCTCCCCTTTGGAAGAGCTGAGCACTGAAGCCCCTAATGAAGCGCATTTATTAGAAGTCCTGTGTTTCCTTCATCAGAAAAGGTCTATGGCACTGTTACTCTGGCCAGGTTTGAGCTCAGTGCCTTCCAAGTGTCTGATTTCTCAGATATGCGTGCTTCTTTTCATCACCTTTGTGGTTAAATGACAGCTCTGTTCCCACCCAGATGGGGTTTCTTCTCAGCAGGAGGTGAAGAAATCCCCATCTAACTAAAAACCTCTTCCATGAACTGTATTATGTAAAGGATGAGGTCTTGCCTTTACCATGTGTAGGAAAATACATAGTTTGTTAGGTGTAGGCTTCTGAAAGGACACTGCGTCGGCTCTTTTTAGCCTCACCAGCATCCTTCCTGTTTCTACCAAAAATAAACACGCCAAGGCTTTCCTTCTCTAGCACTTTTAATCTTTCTTGGCTTTGTCACAAGTTGTGTCACAGGATGTCCCACATCACCACAACACACCACATCACCGCAGCATGACATGGGCTGAGACCAGCTCAGCCCTCTCTTGCGTGGAGAAGTGGCTGGGCCACTCCTGCCTGTAGTTCCTCATCATCATCTCCCAGTGGATCAAGGGTGACCAGGTACACCGGGTGCAGAGCCAGCACAGGGCGTGCTTCCTCCACAGCCTAGCTAGGAGGATTTCATCACCTTTTTTTGACCTTCTTGTTTAGCAATGGTGCCTTATACCTCTGAAATGTGTAAGGCACCCAAACTGTCTCCGTGCGTACGGCCACAATCCTTTCCCTGTCCATCTTCCACGTACGCAGAGTGTGCAAACAACTTTGAGTCCTGGCTCACGTCCCTGATTGGATTGGTCTTCCTCAGCGCTTCCTGCAGTCCTCTTCTGTGACCAGCAAGCCAGTAAGAGTCCCTGAGGCACATGTCTCTAAGGACAGAGGGTCTGTCAAACACGGCACGGTGATGGTCTGCCTCCTGCATGGGGAATGGAGGCTCTGGCTGAAAAGCTGCGTGGGAAGGAAAGGCTGTCTTGGCCTGAAGTCCTTCAGTCAAACCTGTGACATTGTCTGAAGGCTCACAGCAGGTCCTGCTTGACAGTCTTGCCTTTGTTCATGGAGCAGCACGCCTGAGAGGAGGGTCTCCTCAACCAAACAGGCTGCAGAATAAGCCCAGTTAAAAAAGCTGCTGGGTCTGGTTACTCGTCCCCAGAGCTATCTCATCAGCCAGAAAGTTTCATCTTGACACACAAGGAGGGCCTCCTCAGCAAGTGTGATCTATCAAAACCAGGGAAGAAAGGGCCTTGTGCCAACAAAACCAGGCCAAAACTATGCAACCAGACCTCCGGCACGTTTAAAAATATCTCTGGGTCCCTGAACATCCCACTTCTCCTGGCTCCCTTTCTGGCCTGCTTCTCAATGCGAGGAAGAACTCTGTAGCTAGTCAGGGTTTGGGATGTGGTTGAGACGTTTCTGTGGTAAAAGGGTGGAGTTCCCTTGTTTTCTCCTTTTTCCCTAAAGTACTCCGGCTCTCAGTCAGTGCTTGTTCAAAGAAACTGCTGCTATTCCTCTCCACTCCCTGCCTCTCCTCCCTCTCTGGAAAGGTAAATTAAGGAGTGCAGGGATGACGGGTGCGTGCAGCAAACCTGTGCTTTCCACCAACCCTCTCATTACAGCAAGGTGGGGCCAGTACACAAGCCAGGAGGTCAGCCAAGACAAGCACTTCCCTTCAGGGGCCCTCTTTCATACTATACCAACTTTGGGGCACCCTTTCATGGGATTTCCTTACTATGGTAACCCACATTCACATGGTGTTTAGACGAAGGATCATTTTGTTTTTTTCCTGTGTAACTACCTGCTCTGCTTGTCTTCAGAGTCACCTCCTCCGACTGAACAACAGCTCGGGAGGGGCTGGGATGGGGACATGGAAAACACCAGGGTGCCCCAGGATAGCAATGAAATGAGGTGGCTGTTGGCAGATTAACAATGTCACTTTTCAGTCATCATTTCTCTGTCTGATTTTTATATCTGAGGCTATCCTGTTCTGAGTATAATGAAAAAGTTATTCCCCTTTGAAGACATGCAGTCCTACACTTAAGTGATTCTCCCTTCAGCACCCTTCTTTCATGTTCACTTTCCTTAAGTGAAAGATACAGGTGTAAAAGTTAATAGCAACTTCAAGTAATAATGATGATCTTTTTGCAGTCAAACATTGGCGCTTCACCATGCTCTTGATTTTTCTCAATCCATGCAGTCTCGCTCATCACAACAGGCCCATATGCCTGAAACCACAACTAGGCAAGTATCTCCCTCAAAGTTCACAGTCAATCCATGGATGAGAGGCAGAAACTGCAGAGAACTTGCCAGATAACAGAAGATAATAAAGAACCTGAAGAAATTGCAATCTGCTCTGGGATACTCCAAAAATGGAAAAAGGAGCGAGATTTGCTGAATAAACAATTCATTGCAAAATTATTCACTGAGATCTAGGAGCCAAATAAAAGGAGAGAGAAGGATCCAGAATATGTTACGGTAACAGAAAGTATGCTGGTATTGGCACAGCAGTAATGCACTACCTAGGAGCGATGACAAAGATGATCTGTCTCCTTACAGGCATTTTTCAGAAGAAGATCAAGAGGTAAGACTCTAAAAGAAAAATAGAAGCAGTTTTTATCCACAACCCATAGATCCTGGGGCCCCAGAGCTGAGCTGTCACTTCTTGTTTTTATATCCTACTCTCAGTGTGTGAGTGTTTTACCAAGATGTTTTCTTTTCTCCCATTTCATATTTTCAGCAATTGCTATTGTTCTGCAGCCTACAAACAGGCTCTGGGAACCCAAGGACAGCACGAAAAGCTGCAGTACGGGAAGCATTGTACCAGGAAGGGGCAGAGCAAGAGGGCTGATAGGGGTGACGGAGACTCCAAGGTCTTCTGGAAATGCGGCGCCTAACTACCCCTGACGCAAGGGCTGTACTCAGATGCAGTGGCACTTCAACGCCTAGGCAGCATGTTAAAAAAAGATTTATAGCCCTCAGTTATTGAGTGACTGTGGTTTCACATGCCTGTAATAAGCAGTAGGTAGTGTTAGACTACAGTGACCACAAAAGGTGTTGTTATTTTTTTTCTTTTATTTGGAGGCTGCTAAGCACATACTAAGTGTTGGGGGTACCCACTGCTATCCACTTCTGCTCTGGCCATGAAGAGCCAGCAAAGCCAGCAAACACGTGACGAACTGTGTAATTTTTTGCAAAAGTTAACTTGAAAAAAGGAGATGATCCAGCTCAAACTCATTTGTGGGTAGCCCAGATATTTTAAATGGGAGACGACTGTGAGCTGGCAAGAACTGGGATATCTTAGAAAAGCATTTGTAAAGTTTCCACAAGACTGGTGTGTGATAATGTCTGTTCAAGATGGTGTGATTTAAAAATATCAGATAGCAAAAAAGGATGATTGGAGCAATTTATTTTAATTGTGCTTCACATTTGTAGTTATTTCCAAAACTGCATAAAAATTACCAGAAACCAAAACTAAACCAACTAAAAAGGTTGTTTCCTGTTAGCTGGTAATTAAAGTGTCCTGATTTGAAACTAAATATAGTCCTTCCACTAAATTTGGTAACTTTTTGCTAGCCTGGGCTCTCTGCACATGTAAATAGAACAATCTAATCGCTCACATTTATTCATATCCATAATTTGCATTTAGTTATGTTAGAAAATAGTGAATGGCTTTGCTTATTTACATGATAATTATTTTTTTACTTTGATTCGTGTCAAGCTATTTTTAGATGAGAATTGGAATTCAATTAAGATGCAGAAAGCCAGCATTTTAATTCTGCTTTTTATTAGATAATGAAGCTATGCAGTAGCTGTGCAGGATATGCAAGACAAGTTGATCAAAACTGATTAAGGAAGGAAAGGACATATTATCTGCAGGTAGTGAATTGAATTGTTTCTTTTTGGTCATTATGTCTTAGAACGTTTCGGAGCTAACAGAGCTAACAGGTCTCAGCCTTTCAAATCTCATTTATACTGAGACCAAAAAAAGAAAATCTAGTCTTCCTTGGTTTTCCAACTTGTTATGAATTTCCTAGTGATGATCAGAACATTAGTTACTGAATCAAAAAAAATAATAATAATGAATGTTTCATAAAACCTCCTAGAACTTCCAGAAAAGGCTGCAAATTGTAGGCAATAGAGCTTTTTGACTTCAGCAGACTTCTCTCAGACTTCGTACCAGTGACTCACCTCACTTTGCTGGTGTGAGATCAGGCCTTTAATACACTGTGTCAAAATTTCACATTAATTTTTTCAAACGGCTTCACTTTCTAAAAGGAAGAACCATTTATTTTGAAGGCTAAAACCACTATTAAAAAAAAAGGCAACTATGATTCTTCCCCCAGTAGTCCTCCTAATCCATTTCACATCTAACCAAAAATTTCTGCAAGAGGGTCCTTCCAGAACAGGGCCCACCACGCAACTACCAAATGCATGTTTTGCCATGGATTCCTCAGAGAATTAGCACCACCTCAGCAGCCATTTCCTTGCCATCCTTGAGCTTCTCAGAGTGTCATTAATCCACCTTCTTCCCCTGATCCTCCCTGCTGGTAAGCTTTTCTGTTTCCCGTTCAGCTGGCGTTCAGGACTTCCTCCACCTGGCCTTGCTGCCACAGCAGGTCATGAAATGAGCCCAAGTGCAAAATCTCCTTCGCCGTTCAACTAGTTGCCCAGTGGCTTTCTTATAGGTAAGGGGCTGCAGCGCTATCTTGGGGAGAGTCAGAAGAGGGAAGTGGCTGCAGGCCAATCCCTCTCACATCTCCTAAGCAACCACTAAAATAGATGAACAGTCTTTTCATAATGGCATCATGATAAAGTGATTTGGCAAAATAAGAATATAATTTCCTGTTGACTGTTAAGGCTCCACAAATGATCCTTAGTCACCGAGCACAGTGGATCTGTGTTCTGCAATAAACATCAAGTATGAAATAACTCTCTTTATTAGTGCAACATGAGCCAAGAGGATCCCAGATTTCTCGGCCAGCTTGTGTGCACCAAATCAGGAGCTGCTATAGAGACGGGCCTTTGTTTTTCAGGCCGCCACCCAAAATTTTCCGAGCTTTTAGGGTTTGCATCTTTAAAATTTCCCCATACACTAATGAAGGATGTAGCTTTTTTGGTACTGGTTTATACTGAAAGCTGAGATTCTTACAAGAAATCCTCTGACTCCAGGAACTGGGACTTTAAGACAGTTGCTATGTATGACAATAATATTACAACCCAGAAAGCCCGATGCATATAAAACTGCCTTATTTCCTATGACAAGGGCCATCCCCAATTGACTCTGGCAGTTTTTTAGTGACATTTGGGTTGTTCAAATTGTCTTCTGCGATATGTTGCACAGGGTACTGCTTACTGTATTCTACAGGCACTGTCTGCCAGGGGTGAGTCTGAAATGTAACCTTTCCTTGCTGTGTTAATTTCTCCCTTTTACCTGCTGTAATGCTTGAACTGCTCCCAGTACTCTCCACTCACCTACGCAATTTCTGCCTAAGGCTGATGTCCTACAGTGCCTGTCAATTGGTGCTGTGTGCCCATGATGTCAAAATATTACCATCTTGTTTCTCCCCAAGCTGCATTTTTCCTGCTAGCATGTGTTCTGCTAAGCTGCTCTTCAAACTTGGTTCCATTTTCAAGCTGCAAATATTTGGTTTTGTTACAAAAAAGATGCTACATAACTATAACTCGAACCATTGGATTCGTCGCAGCATCTCTTAAATTTGCCAGAAGAGTGCATCTGTGGTGATCAGTGGAGTGAGAGCATGGCATTCTGACACCGGGGCCACGTGCGCTCCCCCGAATCCCCACAGGAGATCTACACCCCTCTTCTCAGGCAGCACCGGCAGACAGGCGCCTGTGTGGTTTGGGCAGATACCTTTTTAGCTGATCTTTCTCTTGCCCTAAGTTTTGCTATGATTCTGGTACTCAGCACCTTTCTTCCCCTGCTGGAAATGTTGGCATCCATTTTTTTTGTGCAGGCTCTGACCTCTCTAATGCTTATGGGCCTAAAGGAAAACCCGAAACAGATCCAACTGAAGGATGTTCCTGGAATCTCCCTCAGGGATACACATGTCCTTTTCTGGCTAGAGAGGGTTTGGCTCAGCAGGCCAAAAGAAGCAACAAATTTGGAACCTAAGGTAGTGGAACAAAATCCTTTTTGGACACAAATCTGCAGTTTCCAGGCTCCCATAATTTAGGCTGCTGCGGATCAGGCAGATGCATCTCTCTTAAAGAAATCTCTGTCCATTCGCTCTTCTCCCTGTCTGGCTTTTCCCCTCTCCTCCTTTATTTTTTCCTTTGGCTCCATTTGTTTAAAACGAGCATACGTAATCTTAACGTGGCTCTTGCTCTGCACACCAGGGTTGGGACTGCTTTTTATCTCACCCTACAGTGCTGAGGTTGTAGAAAATGGTGGCCAAACACCACAAGAGCACAGAATAGAAACACAGGGTGAGTGAGAAGGGCATCTGACCGCACCTGTAACCCTATATGTACATGAGCAGCTTCTACTACAATCAGGGCTGATAGCAAAGGCTTTCCAGGAACAACCTGCTGCTAAAACATGCTCTGGCAGGAATACAGGATTAGAGGTGAGGGAGAACAGAGAGCAGATCTTACATCCCTCCTTGCCACCCTGATTTGTTTTCCCTTGTGTCTTCTGACATCTCCTCAAAGACAGTCCTCGGGACAGGGCCACAGCACAGAACTCTTAGCACGGGGAAAAAGCCCACACTGGAGGCTGAAGCAAGAGGGACAATTGCTTCCCATTTCCCAGTACAGTATGTTACAAAGGGCCGTTGCAAAGCTTGGCCGCCTGACAGTTTCGTTTGCAAGAGCATTGGCCCCTTTCCAAGCAATTCTTTCAGGTCTCATTGTTTGGTAGGAAACAAACAAGGGGAACAGCACTGGGTGGGCACACCAGAAGAGGGTCTAAATATAGCAGGGCAGCGTTAGGGAGCCAGGCTTCTTAGCCAAAGCTTACTCTAAAGATAACAAAACCCCTCTGCTAGCCTACAGAAAAGACATCAGTTCTGCTATAGGCACCCCAGTTACACGGGAGGGGGCTCCTTAGATGTCCCAATCATACTGGCCAGCTACAATGATGCTACACTAGCCATAAAAGTTGAAAGCAGCCTGTTAGGCTGTGTAAGTAATTGCAAAGCACAGAGAGAATATTATTGGTTCCAGCCTGAAGTCTTCTGAGTACTTTCTGCTATAATTCACTCCCAGTATAACTTCAGCATGAGTCAGGAAACGATCTAAACTACAGACTTAGGCAACGAAGGGTCAGAGTGAAGGCGAGCCAAGCCCTTTTGCCCTATGATTGAAAGAAGATAACTTTGTGCCACCTTTGCCTGGAGGTGCTGAGACTCAGTAGGATTCAAACTAAATAATGTTGCTGACAGCACAGCAGGGCTGGTGGCACTTCTGAAGGCAGAGGAAAAGAGAAATCAAATGTGCCAAAGAAGTTTAAAAAATCCACCACAGCCTGGCACATCCCCATAGAAAACCCCTCCCGCTAGAACAGCCGGGGCACAGGTAAGGAAATGTTAAAGGAGAAATGTGGCTTTCCCCGAGGGAGTATACAAAGAGCTTTAACATTGTACATCCTGAGAGAAGGGGCACTCAGATCTCAGGCAGAAGGAATCTCACCACAGCTGATTTCCCTGCTCGGTACCTTCAGCATTTGAGAGCATAGTAGAAAGGCAAGTTGTTTTTCCACTTAACCTAATCACACACCGGACTGTGAAGAAGGATGTGGTGCAAGGCAGGAAGAGAAATCCTAGAAGGGAGAGGGGATATGGTCAGCCTTGCAGAGAAGACAATAGGAGATAATTTGTGCAGACCCACCAAAGCTTTCCCTACGGGGACTTAGCTCAGCGAGCAGAAATAAGAAACAACAAATGTGCCGGAGCCTGCCACTTGCAAGAACACCTGGCCTTGCCTGCCACAGCTGCTAGCACTCTACCCATCACAGCTGACAGCCCTCTTATAGAGGTGTTTGCAAAGGGGACACATGGCTTTTGCAAACTTGTATTTCCTCTTTTCCCCCTTCCTGCCACCAAATCATACTTTGCCTTGCTAGGGACAGAGAGAAGGGGTGAAGTAGCAGTCTGTCCTAGCTGGAGGCCATCATCATAGCCAGTGATTCTTCATAGGAACTCTTCCTTTTGGTGCTAGACATTCAGACGCAATAAAAGGAGTCTTAGTTGAAAGCTTGTGCTAAAACAAGACATAGCTCTCTCATAGAAAAGATGATTCTCGCAAGTGATCAAGAGAAGACCCCAGAATAAAATAAATCAAGTTTTAAGTGACTTCTAAAAATAGCATGTAACAGGCTAGCTTTTATCCCTAACGTAGTGAGCACCCTTGAGCTATTTGTTAGGGTTTTTCTTCCAACAAATAAGATTATTACAAAACAGCCCTTATGTTCTACAGGAAGTGTTCAAAAGAAATTATTGCTTGAGTGAACCCCTAAACCCATTTCTTTCCTCCCTTCCAGCTTAGTCCTTGTAATAGAGATTCTTTCTCAGTCCTTAGCCTTGCATCACCATTAAAATAACGCAAGTGCAATGGACTGCTGTTTTTATGCAGTCAGGTTAACCCACAACTTCCTTCTCCCATGGCAACAGCATTAGCAGAACAGATAATAAGAGAGGGACGTATGAAGGTGGAGATACAGGCAGCAAAGTGGATGTTGATGTCAGTGTCCTCTGAGTGGCCGTGAGCTGGGCTAATCAGAAATTATGCATGTGAGGTCCTTTACGGTATACTATCGATGGTGCTGTTTGACAGAACTGAGAGCAGGAGAGACTAAATAGTTTCCCTTTTCACATTATAGACCTCTGGCTCAACAGATTTCTCGTTTCTGCTGGAATGGTGTTTACAGGATAAAGGGTGGGGGAAACTCCTACAAAACCAGTGGGGTGCAAATGTGGAGGAGCAGATACTGAAAGTCTTCTGCTCTCCCTTGGACTGTGGTAGTACAGCTGCCGGACATAGTGACTAAGCAACAGGTGTCTGAAGTGATAGATAGATCTCCTCAGGATTTTATTCCCCGATTAAGTTTGCTAAGCTCCTAGAGATCCTGGCTGTGCTTGAGAATCTGGTTATTCCTTGTGTTCACAGGATGGTAAGACATGAGAAGTAATGGGCTTGTTGTTCAGGCACTTCCAGGGTTCATAGATGCTGTTGATTTGGCATTTTGCTTTGCTATAGAGTCACGATGTAGTTTTAAGCAAGTAGTTTACTTTCTGCAGGTCTTTTTAGTTACCTGATCGGGGGAAAAAAAGGAGGCAAAAACATTTCCTTGTTTGGTGGGGATCCTTATTGTTGTTATCTGCAGTGATGCAATGTGTTGAGGAGATCATCTCTCTCTCTGTGACACGCTGTCTTGCTTATACTCAGCACAGGGCTGCCAGCTGCCTCTTCCATGTTATCCAAAATGCTGCTGGCAGGATGCTCTTGAAAAGGCCTGTGTGAGTTTGGAATGGCTTCATGGTGTGAGGTTTGTGGCCTTCCTGCCTCACCAAATGGGTCATCTTGGTAAGATGCTTGGAGAAAGTTCAGAACATGCCTCACATGAAGGAAGTTTTTGATAGCTGTGTGGCTTGTCTGGTAGAGTTTTTCTCTGAATCTTAGTTTTATAATACTACCGTATATGATTGCGCTATCAATAGGTTTTACACTGGGATACATAAAGCCTCTCTATAATGGTCTTTATGTTGTTTAAATAAAGAACAATTGGAGTCCCCAGTCAAGAATTAGAGTTTCTCTGCGCTAGATGCTGTACTAACACAGGATTAAGAAACCGTCACTGTTCAGACAAGTTTATGCTCAGAGTTAGGGAAGGGGAATACTTTCCTCATCTGTTTTTCTGTATGCAATACACTTCTGAAATTACTGTGAGCAGTGGGAGAAGGCAGTCTGGCTAAAAGTGCAGCTGCATGTTTTGTAGTTGTGGTATGTGCTGTCAATAACTGAATATCATGCAATTGTTAGGCTGCTTACGTACTTCAGACTTCACTGCGTCTGGAACAACACGCAAGGAAGTAGAAAGGACAGGAGCAAATGTCTGCTTCTAATATGCCAGTGACTACACCCAGTCCTCTGGCCATAGATCCTTGCCCTATGCCCTAACCAGCAAAGTAGAGAGAAAAATACCTTCCTGGTACCAGGAATGTTCCATTTGTTCTCTTCCAGTTGCCTTCTACGAGATCGCTGCGGTGACATCATATCATCATGCAGGCTCATAACTAGACCCTTCTGGTCTGTTGTACCTCCTGGTTACACAGTTGTGTCGTGGGTGTGCAGCCAGCAGTAAGGAGCCTCGGAAGCGTGCAAATGTGAGGTGCCTCCTTCATTTGTAGCTGAAGTGCTGGGATCTGCGAAGTAGCCAGCAAAAAGCTTGCACAGGGCAGACAGGCACACGGAAGAAGGTATGCCATGATGTGAGGCAAGAGGGTCCTCTGGAAGGCGGAAAGGGAGAGCCGGGGGAGACAGGGCTTGTGGCTGGGGTTGGGTGAAATTGGGAACCAAGAGTGGTGGGTGCCCTGTGACAAGGGAAGCTGAAGGGTAGCCCCACAGTCTGCCGTCTGACAAGCAGTCAGAGAAACAAGAGCCTCCACGCCAGGCTTTAGGCTTCACAATACGCTCCGGCTTTGGCCACGCGATGGGAGTAGGCAGGAAACTGGGCCGGAGAGGGGCAGGAGAGGAAAGAGAGTATGTCGAGGGGTGGGGAGGGAGGGTGAGCCGGCGTGTCAGGGTCTAACAATGCACCGTCTGTGTCAGGAAAACAGTCCTACTGGGCAGGGCTATTTTTAGGGGTTCACATCCCCTCCTCCCTGGGTCTTCCACTCCCCGCCCCCCCTCCCCCCTTTTGTACTGAGTGGCGCCTGGCAGATTGGTGGAGATTTTAAAGCCACGCATAGGAAAGAGCTCAAACACAATGAAGGAAACACAGCAGGGAGGGGAGAGCTTGGTGCCCAGAAATAGCCTCGGTGACGCCTCCGCCGCCGACCCCGGCTCTGACAAGGGGAAGAAATACTCAGGCCTAGTGGCCAAAGCTGTTCCCCAGGCTCTCTGACTGCTTCTGGGGTCAGCGATACCTTCTCTGTGAGAATGGAGAGAACTGTAAAGTCATTATCCATCCTACATCCGTTCACACATGGGTGCTGGCTTGCCATATTTGCTCTCAAGCCAAAGGGCGAGGTGTCGCAGATCAACAGCGCAGCGGGATGGGGAGGTGATCCGCCTTCCCACATGAACCTGTGCCCTCTCTGACAGGAAGGCCTCTGTGACTATCTTCAAACCCTGATTTATTTTTGCAGGTTCAAAGAGAAGGAATTAAAGTGTCGTGGGCCATGGCGTGCTGCTTTGGGCTGCGGTACCGTGGGGCAGCTGGCCATCGTGCTGCTTGTACGGCAGTGGGGACTAGGAAGTAGTCTCCACGGAGGGATTGCTTCTGTGAGAGCTCTGGCTTGGCTTGGTGCTGCTCTTATTCTGCAGACTCGCTTTTTTCTTTTTCCATTTTTTTAGGAGAGTGAGAAATTCCTGCTTTTTTTCCAGCTGTTTCAGCTTTGAACTCCTTTTTGCTTTTTATACTTCTGGCCCAAGCTCTTTTCCTCTCCAGCTTTGCCGGTTCTCGTCTGTGAAAGACTTTCCAGGAGGGACACTGGCTTAGTCCTTAGCCCTGCCGCTCACCCGAGCTATTGCAGACACCTCCTCTGCCTGCCAGGCTGCGCAAATCCAGACTTCTTATTTTTTTCCTCTATGGAGGAAAACATTGCCCCTTTCCCTCGGAAAAATCCCCTGGCTCAGCACCGATTTCAGGCTCCAATGCAAAGGCTTTGTTTGTAAAGCTTCCCTTGTTTGGTTCCCGCTCACCTTGCCTGACCTCCTCCTTCTCCTCCTCCTCCTCCTGGTCCCGGGTTCCTGGGCAATCCCGCAGCCACCTCCCCTCTGCCCTCTCGCTGAACCTCATCCTGGCATGGGGAAAGCCACCCCTGTAGCCTAGCCCACCTGGCTGGAGCTCTCCTGGAGCTCCTCATGCCTGCATTCCCTCACCGTGGCACACGCCTCTTCCACCTCGACTGCCACGCAGCTCCTTCCTCCACTCCCCCTTCCCTCTGTGGGGTACCTGGCACGGGGCAGTGGGGCAGCGGACTGCAATGCACGAGATAGCCTCTGGGAATAAAGTGGGAATCCTCTCTGTTTCGCTTCTAGCTCCTTTTCCCTGGGTTTGTGCTTCAAATACTGTTTTTCCTTGGCGGGGGATGGCGGTCACCCCCCGCTCCACTGTGTCACCCCAGTGGCAGTGGCTGGTGGCAGTTCTGCAGCCTGGCCCTGGGCAGCCACCACCCTCCCGCAGCCCAGCTGGGGCCAGGGCAGCCCAGCACAGCCCCCACAGCACCAACATCGGGCGGCAGTGCTCGACTCCTGCCATGTTCATCGGCCAGCGGGACCCACCACCACGGCTCCCAAAGATGGCGTCTCCCTCAGCAGCTGCAGGGAACTGCCACAGAGCTGACTCCAAGGAACGGTGCCTTCAGCTGAAAATGCCTACCGACCTGTGAGCAAGCCAAGGGGAGAGGGTGATGGGCTGACCCGGCCACTGTGGCTCCTCAGAGCAGGGCTGGGCAAGGGAGGGGAGAGGGCCTGTGTCGCACGGTGGCCATGCTGGAGCACTCCCTGCTGTGCCTGGGGACATAGCTCCCTCGCTGGTGATGTGAGGAAGATGTATGCATGCAGGGGTAGATTTTATTTATGGACTTTTTTTTTTTAATAAGCCATCCTGTATTGAAGACATTGTGTATGGGTAGGCTTGGAAGTGAGAAGCGGGGAAACTGTACCTAAGATGAGGGAAGGGACGGAGGTGAGGGCGGGAGTGTGGTGCAGCGGGTCAGCGGGCAGAGGGGACAGGGGAGGGCTCTGGACACAGACCCTCTTGGTGATGCTGTCTGGCACAGGGTGATGGAAGAGACCAGCGTGGGGACTTTACATGTCCTGTTTGGTTTGCTGAAGGAGAGAGGTGTCTGCAGTGAGGAGTTCAGGACTTGGAAGAAGACGGTCTGGTGGCAGGTCCCCCTCACTGATCCGGTGCTGGGGCCCGGCCCTGCGGCAGAGGGCCGGCGTGTGCGGGAGGACGTGCCTCCTCCCCCAGGGGGCAAGGAGAGGGGTTCCTTTTCCTACAGAAGGCAGCCAGCCGCCCAGGCAGCGGGAGGACAGCCTGGCGAGATACCCAGGTCAGAGCGTCCTGTTGTCTGTCCGCCCCGTTTGAAGTCTGCCCCTTGGCAGGCAGGCGGGATGCACTGCTGCACGCCATGGCTTGGGCGGCACGCCAGTACAGGGAGTGATCCTCTGCGGTGCCGGCTCGACATCAAGGTGCTGTGAGAAGCTCAGGATAAATTCAAGGAAGTTTGAAGTATTTTGTGAGCTCTGAGGGTCCCTGAGAACAACCATCGTTCTGGTGGTGAGAGCTCGGTTTCCCCCCTTGGCCTGGGAGCAGGAGGCTGGGAGCTGACAGGACAGACGTCTCTCTGGCACCCTTCTGAATATCATTTTCCCCCCAGCTCATCATCCAGCAAGCTGTAAAATGGGGATAATTATGGTAATTATGGTGATAAACTGCACAATAGGAGTTACAATTGCTCAAGGTCCTTCACTAGGCCTCTTGGTGTTTTTTCTCACTAGTGAAGTGATAACATCCAACACTTCTGAGGAAAAAAAAAAGGAAAGAAGTCACCATACCAACAGACAGAACCTGAATTGTTTTTGGCAGCAATCAGATCACAGTTGGAGGCTTGATTTCTCTGAAAAACGGGTCTGTCTAAATAAAGGGGTGAGGTGGTGAGTTTGTAGAGGTCTATGAGAGGAGATGGGGTTTCTCTGTTGTGTGAGGGTGTGGAGTGAGGTGGGTTAAGGGAGTCTTTTGCACCATTTCCTGGCTAGTTTTCCTCCAGACAAAGACTACTCTCCCTATCTTTGGTCTGACTTTTGCTGAAAAGCTGCAATTTCCTGTTTTTCATTTGTTTGTTTATTTTTCACCCAGACCCGTAGAGTGTTACTTGGCGCAGAGCACGAGGGGACAGTGAAGCCTTAGAAGAGTTAAGTTTGCCTCTCTAGGTGAAGCGTGTGGCCCACGAGCATACCCAGTCCTGTAAACAGGCTGTGTTTCTAGGGTAAAAAATGTGGAGAAAGTGCAAGTGTCTGCCCTTAGGAGCAGAGATATGCATGTACTAAAGGTTAGACTAGGAAGGTGTTGGCAGGGGCGGCAAGACTCAGGACCTGAGGGCAGACCCATCACATTTCCTTTCTTGCCGCCACTGGGTGATTTCTGTTCCTTCTCTTTAAACCCCTTTGTTGGTCAAGGGGAGCCTTTTTTGGAAGCTGACTCTAAAGTACGTGCACTTAGATGCCTGGGTGGCATCTGTTTCTGTTTGCTGGGGAGCTGGGGAGGAGCGAGCTGAAGGTTTCCCTCTTCCCCCCTTTCTTTAGTTTTGCAACTTTCTGCGCCTTTCTTGCACTTCGGTAGCTCCAGCCTGCGCCTCTGTAGAGGAAGGCAAATCCTGAAGTGACGGAGTCGTGTTCGAGGGCAGCAAGGCGCCTTGCGATGAAGGACGCGATGAACACGGGCAGAGATTTACAGAGGCAGTCCCTGCTCTCTCTTCCTCCTCGCCAGCCCCTCCTCGGGCCTTTTCCGAGCTGAGCGTTGGTAGCGCAGGAAGCGTCTGACCGCGCTGCGGGCTGCGCCTCGGCTTGCAGTGATTTCCTCTCAGGCAGTCCGTTATCTGTCAAATGTCAGGACAGGCTTTCCCTCTTCCTCCCCCCACCGCGTCCCTATCCCCGTCCCCCAACTCCTCTCCCCGCCTTCCCTCAGCCTCTTGTGCACACACACACACACACACACACATGCACACACGCACACACGCATTTCACTGCCAAAAACTGTCCTCCGCCCCCTCCTCATCTAACTTCCTTTCAGCATTTTTTTGAGCTGGATAATCTTAGGATTTGTAAAACTGGGGAAAGGAGAGAGCGAGCGAGCGGGAGTCAGGACAGGAAGCTGGTTTCTCATTCCTCCAACTGTCCGAAGGCAGGAGGAGGGGAAGGGGGGGAGCCAAAGAGGAGCCTTGTGCAGACTCTTCCCCGGTCCCTTTTCATTAGTCCGTTTGAACTTCCAGTCTCCTCCGAAAGCCGAGAGAAGGAAGACCGGACTGGGACACTTTCTGCTGGAAGTAGTGACAGCGTGGCTGACAAAACCCAGAAGGTGGCCGTGGAGGGTCCCGGGACTGCGCTGAGGGAAAGACGTCCCCCTCGCCGTCGGCTGCCTCCAACTTGCCAGCTCCGATGTGGGCACCCGTCCACCACCCACTTCCCTCTGATGAGAACCCTTCCGGGCTCGGGCTATGATCGCTGCTGCTGCCGGCTGGGGAGCCTCCTCTCACCCTGACCTTCTTCTGCCACAGGAGCAGCCCAACATCTGGTGGGGATTAATGTTTACTTCTCCATCCGGACGCTGTGTGGGACCCCCGATGTTGCTCCCTGGGAGTGGGACACGGGCGGTGGTCTGAGAAGAGAAAGATTTTTGTCACCCAGCGTGAGGCCAGGGGGAGGGGGGCAAGGCAGGAGGGGGGCAAACCTCTTTTGGGACTAACCTCATGAAGAACAAGGGAGCCAAGCAGAAACTCAAGAGGAAGGGAGCCGCGAGCGCGTTTGGCTGCGACCTGACGGAGTATCTGGAGAGCTCTGGGCAGGATGGTAAATGCCTCTTTATTCTCACTCTGGTAGCGGATGAGCAAAGCGCGTGTCCCCCCTTTTTTTACCGGTAAGACTGCAAACCGGACCTTTCCCAAGTCTGAGGGCTACACAACCTGGAGCTGGTTTATCCCCGGGAAGTGGAGTCACTGCCCAGTTGCTCACAATGAATGAAGGGTCGGAAGATTGCTTTGGTGATGCGTCTGCATGGCCCTTGCATGAGTAGTGCTGTGTGTGGGAAAGGACTGGACTGGGGCTCTCGGGCTGCCTAAGTGCGGGCAGAGACAGCCAGCTCTATGTTGTGATGGCCGCTCCCATCCACCTGGCCCTGGAAGGGGGTAGCGGGCTTTTAGGGAGCTAGGTTCAGAAATCAGAACTGCGCTTCGTGTTGCCTCCTCCCAGTCTTGGAAATCCTCCCGAAGTCCACAAGACTAGAATGCTGCAGGGCTGTAGGGAGGAACTGGGAATGTCCCACTTGCCCCTCCTGGACTCCAGTACAGTTCCCATATTGTCCTTTCACTGCTGGATGGAGACAGGACAGAGACTCAGGGGTGGAACAGGGATGGGCGTGAGGTGTAGGGGGCAGCTGAGCTAATATTTTCATTACTCTGCCTGTTATCTTTCTCTCCTCTCCTCCTACCCCTGACCTCCATGCCTTCAGGTATCGGATGAGAACATGGTAGCTCAGACAAGAGGTAACTGCAATGAGATCAGAGGGTCCCAAGCTTGAAAGGATCAGTCCTGGATAAGGGAAGGAGCAGAACAATTTTTCTTAAAGAGGGTTAGATAGCGAGAATAGCAGTTGAGAGTTTGGCATAGAGAAACCCGGCAGTTTAGCAAGAGGAAAAATAAACACATGCCTGTTACCATCCCTGACGTGAGCATTATGTTCCACGTTTAGCATTATGTTCCAGCTTGAATTAACTAACTTTTACCAATGTCAGGCTATTCCCAGCAAAAAAAGCTCCTAGCAGCAATGTCAGCTTTGTACGGGGAGGGCTGTACAATCAGGTCTTTCATTTGCTGACGAGCATGGCTGATGAAGCACAGTGTGGAACTGCGCTGGCAGAGGGATGGACTACAAAACAGTAGTCCCTTCCGTGGCACAGGGAAGAGGGCAGTACATACATCACTAATCTAAAATGCTATATATGTGCATTTATTTAGGTATGGGGGAAAACCAGTCATTCAATTTCATTGTTAGTCGTCCATAACAATTACTGTATCTTTTAACTTGTATAGCCCTTAAGGGCAATTGAATTGAAATAGCAAAAATAACAGACTTGATGAACTGATACCACTTTGCCAGCGCGAGGTACAGATAGATAAATTCCATCCAATGCTAACATGAACTGCTGCAGTGGAAGAAGTATTTACAGCTGTTTACAGGAACACTGAAAAACAATGCAGGGAAGGGAGGCACAGGCAGTATATTCAGTTCAAGCAGCAAGGGGGATTTTAAAGGGAGAAACATAGTTACTGCCGTTGAAATTAGGCCAGAAAAGCAAAATTTATTACTCCAAATCCCATAGTTTTTTTAAAATGTTTTTTTGGGTGCAAGAAAGAAGGATATTGTCTCGAGTCTCATTTGTGGGATGGTTCACAGTTCCAACCTACTTGGTTGGGAGGAACGGTGGGAGAGAATGTGAAGTTCCTTTTCCTTTATGCAGTACTGTTATTTGCTGAATTGCACATCCCATTGCCCAGTGCCGTGGGATCCAGAAATGAAAGACTCAATTGTTATAGGTTTATTGGGAAGGGTGTAAGTTAGACTGGTACAATCCAATTCATTGGGACAGGGAGAGATGTGAGAGAATAAGAGATGCTAGATTTTTTTTGCTGGTAGGGCTCTCAGGCTCAATAGGAAAGTGACCAAGTGTGGCAAAGTGATGTCTTGGGAAAAAATGAAGGTTCAGATGTCCCCAGGACATCACAAACTTGTAACCTGTAACTCCGAAACAAAATTAGAAGAGCATTTAGGGTACGAGAGATGGTTGATTTGGGGATAGCTGAATTGTCCTGCTGAGAATTATTTCCAGTGCCAAGTGAGTGCTCCTGTAAGCAGGCGCTTTGGTAGAGACATAAAGCAGTAACTTTCTTTCTGCTTTAGATAGTACTGTGCATTTAGCTGGTGGGATGCAGGCTCTGGTTGTTCCCTACTTGGAAGCAACGGACATGCAAGACTGTTCATGGTATCTGGGAGTGATGGAGAGGGAGAGCACTTTGGCTGCTGTCCAGAAAGCGTTTTGTGGTGGACCTTTGTGAAAACAGCTTTTAAAATGCACCCAGAATGGTTAACTGGAAAAGAAGAAGAGGCTGTAGGACAGGCAGGACACAAGTCAGACTGGCTATGCCTTCATGCTCAGGTCTGCTTTACACCATCCTTTGGTGCTGCTTCGTGTGAGTGGTCCTGCACACTCACACAGGTGAAGAGGAGCGGATGCATTCTTTGCTGGTTCTGGGGGTGGCAAAGGGAGCACAGGGGACGGCCAAGGCTAAGCGGGCAGCTCGGTTTGGCTTTTTCCCCTCTGGATTAGTAGGCAGCCGTTACGGCTGGGGGGTGCTGTGCTACTGGTATGGTGCTTTGTGGAGGAGATGCACGGCTTGAGGCCCTGCGTGCTTGCGGCTGTTAAAGAGCAGCTTGTGTTTTCTGCAAGGACCTTAGTCCCCGTGTCTTTGCCAAATCCCAGCGGAGTGAATTATATTCTGCTTAAGGTATCAGCATTTCCTCTCCTGTCATTTAACTGTTTAATATCTTCGCTTCAGAGATGGCTGCGTTTCAGTGAAGGGTGAAAAGATCCCGCTGTCTCCCTTACTAGACAGATGTACCTGAGGCTGTGCTATAAAGAGCTTTATGATAACACAAGAAAAGCTGCAGGAACTACAAAGTATCTAAGAGTGGTGTAGATGGAAAGACTTTTGCAAGTACAGTGGGGTAGCTCAGGAGACTGAAAATTTGATACAAAGCCTTTAGCCCTAAGCCAGTTCTTCAGATCTGACCCAGGTTGGTGGTTATGGACAGATGTTGCTGTCTGGTGGCTGGTTCGAAGGTCAGATGTGTTGAATTTACTGTATTTCAAGTCTGTTCCTGTCACTACCGCTTTTGTCCCTACTTGGCCTTTTCCTGCTGGCAGTCTCTACACAGAGACTGGTCAACGCTCCTTATGGGGGCAGGCTGCTATGGGTGCTCCCAAGCATTTAATATCATGACTCAGGCCACAAAAATCACCAGATAAAATAAAAATGAGTGCTGGGTTCTTTTGCTTCTTTCTGTTTTCTGAAGCTTCCGTGTGCATCGGAGTTACATTTTCAAGTCTTGCTACTGGCAAGAGGGCTAGAAACTCCAGGCAAAATGAGGCTTTCTTCCTCCCCACTAAAATTCTCAAACAATGAGTTTAATAGCAGTGGATTTGAGGAAAAGCTCTCATAAGACATAAAAGAATGGTGGCTGGGAATACCAAGAAGTAAAATTCGTCTGATTTCACGTAGTCCCTCTTCTGTTGCTTCCAGCACTGAATCCACACACGTAGGCAAGTGATCTTTTGGAGTGTCAGAGCTTCGCTAGAAAGCAGTATCAGGCTTTGGGTGTGAATAGGCACCCATGTAGGAGGAAATTAGCTCTCATTTGCTCTGCTAAAGTGTTTTCCTGTGTCAGACTTTAATACAATGTTGTATGGGTGCAATGGAGCTAACAGATGTTAGTCCTGGAGGATTAACATTACAGTTATATTTTGGCCTCTTGATGACCAGCCTGGTTTCCAGAGAAGAAAAGCACATAGTGCCTGAAGTCAGTAGGAGCTGCACGTCAGTCCCCCAGTTCCTGTGATAACAGCTGTATCGTTTTCTAGTGACAGATGGCCCAGCAGAGAATACAAGACATAAGGTTGTGCAGAAACCTTAGTTGGGGCAGGACAGTCTGAAGTGCTTAAAAATGTAGTCACAAAGAGTAGTCTTGCTTCTGGTTGTATCACAGAAGTGGTGTAAGAAGGGGCTGAAAAAGTCAAAGCTGTTAAAGTGAGAAGGACTAAGTCAAAGTGAAGTTTAATATTCTCAGTACTTCTAACTGTGGGAGATTCAGGCTGGGAATTCAGGTACACAACCAGGTACAACTTTCATTTTTTAAAATGGAAATAGATACTAGATACATCTATTAAAAATTTGTGCTGGTAAAAGATAATCCAGTCATTTGCATTGGACCTGCTACTGATTCAGATCTACCTTTGCTTCATTTGCTTAGAGCCAGGTAGGACTTGGATATAGGCTGAGCCATTTCCTGCATTTTTAGTATGATGGTGTCTAGATGTTGGGATAGGAGGTGCTACCGGGACTGCAAAAGCCAAACCTCAAATTAGACACCTTGTTCTCAGGGTGCACTCAGGTCAGCACTGTGTGTCCTATCTTCTCCTATTTGCTGGAGAGTTAGTTTTGCTGTTGCTGTACCCCTCTGTGGTTTCTTCCACATCTGTTTCCTGCCTGATGTTGTCTGGTTGGGATGCAATGAGATCAACTTCTCCCATTAACCCCCTCCCGCACTCCCCACAGCTCCCTCAGTGGCGCTTATCCTGAGCATGTGGCACCCAAAGCACTTTCTCTCTCTTCATCTAATGCTGCTTATTGGCTTTGTTTATTATTTGCTGTAGAAATAGAGCTGCTTCATTTGAGGGGCTTTGAAGCCATCCACCCCCTCGTGCTCTCGACTTGGGGCTCCTTCTTGCCATGGCAGAGAGCAGGGCCAGCCAGCAGCACTCTCTGAGCCCGGGGAGGGAAAGGGAGCTGTTGTCTGCAAGTGTAGCACAGGGAGAGGAAATCCTTACAAGCCCCTGGGTTGTAATACGGGAAGGAGACAACAATATGGGTAGCCCACATGATATTCTTGTACGCTGTGTAGCTGCGCAGTGACTGCTGCTGCCTTGTCACCACTGCGTTTGGATGAAAGAGTAAGGAATGTTTTCCTTTAGCGTTAGTGGACTCATAAAAACACAGGAGCTCTGGCTTGCACTGACTCCCCAGACAGGATCTTAACCCCTTTTGAGAGCTGCAGTAGGTCAAGACTCTACTGTAGGCTAGGCAAGTGTTCTGAGGGAAAACAGTAACCATAATTCAGTGGAAGTATGCTTTGTACAAATGAAAGGAGGCCTTGGATACTCTTTGGCTGTTTTGGTACAGCCCCTCAGCATGTTACATTCTGCCTGATTTTGATGCTATGTGTTTCATTGTGAAGGTGCCTCATCTGTGCTCAGACGGATGAGGAGACCTGTCACTCAGGAAGAAAGTAGTTTGCTTCGAGAACAGGCTCCCTTTGGAGCCAGTCGTTAAACCTGCTACCCAGATGTGAAGCAGCTTTTCTGGATCATGTGGCTTTCCTTCCTCGCGCTGGCATGTGCAGCTGCATGAGTTTGTGGGATAACAGCGTGCAGGGATGTGCGTGAGGGCGCGTGCCAGTCCAGAGCACATCTAAGTGTGTAGCACTCAGACATGCATTTGTGTCCACTTAGTATATTTCTTCTAAGCTGCTTTTTCTGTGTTCGTGTTCTGAAGTGAATACATGCCCATGCTTTTGGGTAGGTGCTTTTGGTTTGTGATGCATGCAGGAAGTCCTGGGAAAACTGCTGAAGGATCCTTAATGGCAATGTGGAGGAAAAAGACGAGGACTTTTGTTTTTTTCCAAGTCCCCTTGGAAAAATGAAAATGCCACATGCTCATTTAATCTGCTGCAGAAGTATGAAGAGCTGCATTCATCCTTCTTGCAAAATTAGTAGCTTTGGCACTGGGGATTTCTGTCTCAAGAATTGATCAAGCTGAAAAGAAGTGTTTTTCTCTCTTTGTGGCCAGCTTGCTTTCCATCCACATCTCCTCCCTGACCTACCTCACTCTGAGGCTATGCAAACACTTGTCTTCCTGCAAGGAAGGAAACAGCAGGGGCTGGGAGGAGAAGGGGATGAGAACAGCCTCTTGGACTTGCTTGAAGTGCATTAGTCCTCTTTATTTATCTGATGTGCTGCTGCAGTCTGCTCTACATTTTCGCACTGCTGATATACTAAGCAGCCCCATGACCTGCCCCACCTCTGTGGGGTCTATCGCTGGCTGCAGTCCTGCATCCTGCGCGGATACCTAAGGCTGCATCGCCTCATCTTTGTGATGGGAGCAACAAGGACAGTTGGGCTCTGAAGTCTGAGGGCAAAAGAAGGGGGACTGTATTATTGTACAGTGGAGGAGAGCTGTGGCAGGGCGGCCCTGAGGGCTGAGTATATGAGTTGGCGGGTGGAGGAGCTGAGCCAGGCTCGGGGGTGAAACAGCTTCTTGGCCTTTCAGAGTCTACCAAGGCATGACCAGCGGGCAGGGGAGTGAGAAACTCTGCTGCCCAAATGGGTAGTGTGGGGGAAATTATGAATAGCGTAAAGGCTGCTTTTTCTCCACCTGCTCTCACAAGCCGACCATCACGCTATGAGTCCCAGATAACAGCCTCTATGGCAACAAAGTGAGAGCAACAAGACCCTGGGAACAACGGGAACAGAAGCCATCTGTCTGCTTCTGCTACTCCACTGTTCCTCCTTGTTTTGGATGATGTTTGTGTTACTTCCTCAATCTGTTTCTGGTTCCTGGGAGCTGGATTTTTGTGACTCTGTGGCACAGTGTTACTGCAGTTAAACGTTCATGTTGCGAGCTCAGCTTCTTGTTCTGTATTGACTTTCCGTTGCTAGTGCTGTGTGATTAGCAGAGAGCTCTTCCATGCTGCCTCCTGCTTCACGTTGCCCTTACCAAGCACTGCAGGAGGCACACGTGTCGTTTGCATGCACTAAGCCCCACTTTGATCCTGCCTTCTCCCCACCCCCTGCGAACAGCATGAATCACGTCTTGCCTGCAGATTCTAGATCAGAAAATGTATTTTGATTTAGCAAATGTTTTCTCTTTGTTAGTAACAGCTGATTTCACTGGAACTTGGGAAACCAAGGACTAGGGACTTCACTGCTTGTGGTATCACAGCTGTCAAAGGTTTAAGGAAATAACTGCAGTGGATGACATGCTGGCATTGCACAGGGTGGATGTGCAACACAGGCTCATGCAGACATGGTGAACAAGTAGTCTGGGAGATCCCCAGTTGTCTGCAGTGCTTGCTTGGTGTAGGCCTGCTTTTACTTTGGAGATCTCATGACACAAACAAAGTACTAGAAAGCCTGCATCTGCAACCTGGGCTTTGCATATATGACGCACTTCTACAGCTGCAACATTTGTTGGCAGTCAGGGTTGTGCCAAAGATTTATGTTCCAGTGTTTCTCCTTTAATGTAACAGGGGAAATGAAAACAGCCTGCCAGTAATGGTATACCCAGTCCTGCTCTGCAGGGCATGGGCTGCAGTGGGGTGCAGATTGGCTGCCCACTTCACGGCTTGGACTGGATCTCTGATCTGCACCGGGTGCAGTTTTCCTAAGTTTGAAATACAAGTGGAGGCTGATTAAAGGATGAAGAGCTACCAGCGTCTGCCTCCAGTCCTGAACCACCAGCAGGGTGCCAGATGTACTTAGAGCTTTGACGTGGAAACCTGCAGATACCTTATTGCAACACAAAGGCTGTGAATTGTCTCCACTGCTGGTTGTTTTAAGGGCAACTGGTGTTGTTAATTGCCTACCAGTGTCTACTTTCTGTGCATTCCCAGAGTCTCAAGCCCCATCTGTCCTTTGTTCATATGCCAGAGCCTTCAGCTTCTCTGCTGATAACTTCAGTGAATGTGTTTTGCATTATCAACAAAACAAAAATCTGCAGCATGTTTACAATGGACACAGATAAAGAACAGTGTAACATAAATTGAATTTAGTGTTAAATTAAATAACGTGGGGCAACTGTGCTGACTGTATTACTACCTTTCATACTTAATTCAATAATGTAACCCTCCGTTTTCTATATTTACCTGAAACCACAAGCAGACTTGCTGGTCTTCTACACCACTGTGATTACAGATATGAAAGTATTTAATGTGTGCTTGAGACCTAGCTTGTTGTCAGATGTCTAGGCTCTCGCATATAATGAAGTTGTAGACACCGATACTAAATTTCACCCTCACTCAAGTGCCAGATCAATGCTATCATTGTGTGTGAGCGCGAGGAGTTCAGTCCCTAATGCTACAAGTCTTTTGGCACACACCACTTAAGCGGACAGGGAAGTCTCACTCCTCTTCTGTCTCACCCTCCTGCCTTGAGCACAACCCTCCAGCTCGATTAGACTCCCCATTTTCAGCCCCGTGGAGGCACTTTTGGTCTTAACAGTGCACCGAAAGGGATAGACCAAAACTCATATTTTTTGCCCTCACCTTCCATTCCTCTGCTCCGGTTGCTGTACTCCCATTTGGGAACAGCAGCCTGGCCTAGGCTCAAACCAACCTGCCTCCGTCCTGGTGCCAGCAGCTGATGCTGTGTGTGACAGCCCCAGCTCCAAGCAATGCTGGGTTGACTGGGTGGCCGCTTGGACTTAGGCAATTTAATGTGCATATGGGAGGAGTTACTTTAGCAGCAGCAGAAAATGTTACAAAATCACAAAATTATTGATATGAGAAGGGACCTCTTGAGATTGTCTAGACCAGCTCCCTGTTCAAGGAAAGTCAGCTAGAGCCAAGTGCCCAGGACTGTGGGCAGCTGTTCTTTGAATATCTCTGCAGATGGAGACTCCACAACCTCTCTGGGCAACCTGATTCAGCCTTTGACTACTGTCACAGTGAAAAAGTGTCGTGTTCAGATGGAACCTCATGTTTTAAAATTTGTGGCTCTTGTCCTGTCAGTGGGCACTACTGAGAAGATCCTGGCTCCCTTTTCTTCATTCCTTCCCATCAGGTGTTTGTACAGAGCAGTAAGGTCCCTCCTGATCCTTCTCTTCTACAGGCTGAACAGTCCCAGGTCTCTCAGCCTGTCCTGACATGAGAGATGCTCCAGTCCCTCAGTCATTGCAGCCTGGAGCTGGACTTGCTCCAGTAAGTCTGAGTCGTTCCTGCACTGGCAAGCCCGGAGCTGGTACACAGGACTCCAGGTGTGGACTGACCAGTCCTGAGCAGAGGGGAAGGATCACATCACTTGACCTGCTGGAAACACTCTTCCTAATTTTTCCAATATTCCTAATTATTTATACAGTTTCTATCAGAAATTGGCCTTGGTGTCCTAGACTAGGCTGGCAATTTCAGTCAATAACTAACATGCAATTGGGACAGTGGTAAGGATCCTTTCTACCCTGGTTAGTGCTGAAAACAAATTGTCTTTTCATAAAGGGCTGTTGTTCTTTAATGGTTTCTGCAGTCTTGCTGCTGGCCAGCTCAAACAAATTAATGTATACTTTACATCATACTATTATATGCTGCATCTGATAAAAGCTGTGCAGAGGCTTGGCTTAATAGAAAGCCTACAAATAACGCTGTGAAGCAGCACGCCTTTCTCAGGGGTTGTACAGCCCCCCCAGATGGCACTGTGCACTGAACCTGGGGCTTGTGGCCGTAATTATTCCTTTTGGGGTGGCTGTGTTACGTGTCCTTTACCAGCACGGGGACTGGGCAAGGGAAGGGGAAACGTGCATCCCCGTGCAGGATTCTCAGCTGTGGCTGCTGCTCGCAGAAATATGCCGTGAGCAGCTGAGCTGGGTTTGTAGCCATTTATCTCCAGCTCTTCTCTCTGCCCTCTTCTACGCTCAAGGCTCAGCTAACTAAATGCCTTTGGAAATGCTATTATCTCCTGTGCTCTCTGGGGCCAGGAGCAGCTTGAAGATTTATCGTCTGAAACAGGAGGCTTTGTTTAGTTCTGTAAAGTACAGAGCAGTTAAAGAAAGAACAAAAACTAAACCCCAAACCAAATGCAAAGCTCTCTTTACATCTCATGTCCTTTCTTTGCTTTCTCCCATCTGGGAACGTGTGTGCGTTTCGTTTTGTGATGTGATTAAATACTGTCACATGGTGAAATGGTTAGAGGAGATATACCTGCATCTCTAAAAGAGGGACTGAACATCCAAAAGGCCAGGAGACATTTCTGCTGTAACTAAGTTGTGTAACTTGTTGCCTACAGAGTGTTGGACAGGAGAACAGGTCAGATTCTCCAGTAAAAGCTTCATTTAAAAGATACCACTGTGGTTTTCACCAAACACAGCAGCATTGGTACAGTTTTTTTTTCTGAAAGGTGCTGACATGCTTGCAAACTTTCTCTATGTGTGTGGTTGAGGACTGAGAATCCAGGCTAGATTTGCGCCTGATCTCACCGTCTATACTTACTGGCTCATAAAAAAAATGCTGATGTATCAAACCCAGAACACTGGGAAAAAAAAGGAAGGGTTTGTTTATCTGGATCTGAATATTTCAGTCGAGATATTTTTGATACTGTTAGTATTCTGTATTTGCCATCTCAGCAGCGAATGTGACTGTCAGTCCTGTTGCAGACAGACAGCTTGGCAGCGCAACAGGACCAGCCAGCATGTGGAAAACCCTTTCCTCAATGTACAACTAGTGCTTGTTTTTCTATTCATCTCTCGCTATGGTGTTGTGGGTAGTGGTGGCAGTCACACCTCAGGAGGTTCGGAGGTGTGATCAGGCAGGGTGAGCGTCCTTCTGAATCGCTTGTGTCTGCTCTGCTATTCGTGTGAAATAAATAAACTGTCAGCGGGACTGAATTGCTTTCTTTCCTTATGCAGAATCAGAGGGGAACAGCTTCACTGTTTTGCTCCCTCTCTTTTTATCTTCCTAGTATGCTCCACTTGGTATTACGTTTTCCTTACCCTTGCTCTGGTCAGGTAGTTTTAGATACACGAGAGGCTAAAGGAGAACAAACTCTCTTGTGAGATTTATTGCATCTTCTGCTTCTAATCAAGCCAGAAGAATAAAGCAACAGACTTCCTTCTATAATCCTGTTGTCTCCCTTCCAGTCCCTGCTGGAAACCAGAAGTACAACAAGGTAGAGGAATGCAGCAAAAAAAGGGAAAAAAAATGTCCTGGAACCTCTAAAAGGAGCGTGGGGGCTTGGCCTGAGGCGATGGCTCAGGGTTACAAAGGGGGCGTGGGGGATTCTCCCTTTTCTCAAATGTTTTCTGTTCCCCTTACTCAGTTGTGGGTGGTT